>Ga0049105_1000277_pt1 | contig 15781 bp, 8 predicted proteins | sample WorMetvaBAHAMAS1_FD_61260 | JGI IMG/M metagenome (GOLD analysis project Ga0049105, IMG submission 61260) | Worm MetaG Olavius vacuus BAHAMAS.1 | ecosystem: Host-associated > Annelida > Digestive system > Unclassified | place: Germany: Marburg | collected 2013-04-09
CGTAGAAACATTGCCGAAAATTTCAGTAGCCTGTGTAGGGTGCACGAACGTTACAGACGACAGACAGACGGACGGACGGACGATGACACGTTCACGTTCGCTAAAAACTGGACTGTTTTTGGAACTTTGTAACACTTGCACTAGTTTGCATTGAACTTGTACGAAGAATACTTAAACTTGGTGACATGCAAAAATCATGTTTGATACGTAGAATACCTTTCTGTTTCATCGCTTACAGGAATTGATGAAGGATGGATATATTCATTCATAAGAAAGATAAAATTATCCAACATTAGCCCTCATGGTCTAATCCTGGACGTTATGGGGTTAGTGTTAAGGTTACGGTTAGGGTGGGAGCTCTTCCTGGATGTGGCCAGTCTGTGAAAATGCATTGAAAAAACTGAATGTGGAGTAGACATCGCATTAGCATTCTATGAGCAGATAGTAAAGATGTGGCAATTGTCAGTGATTACACTCTTTGCAATTGACATTGGTCTCTGCTGATGACAAAAAAAGAAAATGTCTGTTTTCAATGCATTACCCTGTAGAACAGTGCTGGAAATAATAACATCTCTGATAGTGATTGTTTTGTCGGTTTTCTAGAGACGATAAGAGAGATAGCCGAAAGCCGAAGAAGCCATATAAATACTGGGATGTACCACCTCCAGGCTATGAACATATGACACCTGTGCAATATAAAGCTTTGCAAGGTAATGCAAAGGATTTATGTGTAGTTACTAGTTAGCTGTAGAAATGTATATGACATGCTAGAAATGTCGATTGTGTTATGGATGATTTCCTGTACTTACCGGTATGTAAGATAGGGACATTGCATATTAGTCACGTAGGACAAGGACAGGTTGTGTTCATACCACAGGTTGTGGTGTGAAAACATTTCTCGATACAAACTTGTGCTTGAGTTGTGTGTCGTATTTGAACTTAATTAAAGGAGTGTTCAGAAGAGACATTTGGCATCTTTTGTCTCTGAATTTTATTACATTATTTACTTTGGATCAGACATATGTCGGCGTGAACTTGGACCTACTTGTTAGGCAGAGTGCACAAGAAAAACTTTCTTAAAATTACAAGTTATTTGTTCCAAAACATAGGTGTCCTCCATTGTATGATGCTAAAATGCATGATTTTGTTTGTGGTTTGTGATCAAATGTTAACACAGTGTAATTAATGCAAAAGCCGCTGTAATATGTGCGGACTTCACACGCAGTATTGCTTAGGTTGACTGAGCCTTCAGAATTAGTGGCAGCTATCTTTTTTTTGTATTATTTTAAGGCATTTATATGGCATCCAGTATTGCGCCAGGACCATGTTTGTGCAAGTTTAATCTTCCATTACAACTGTACAGTAGTTTGAAGTTAATAGGCAGTCAGTTTTAATCGTAATGCCAGACGTGTACAGCTGTGATTGAGTGAGTGTACTAGTTGCTGTAGCTTAATTGAAATTTTCGTTACATAATTGAGCAATGTCTGACTGTGATGATATGTTGATAGTTGCCAATCCACTTGCACTGGGTCTGCCTCCGATGATGGCTGCTGACGGTACGTTGAGTGTTTGTCGGACTCTCTGGATCGGTTTCGTTTTGTAAAACTGTCGCTGGACTGTTATCGGCTTAGAAAATTGCACGTTGTACAGCTTATTTTTTAGATGAAAATAATGTCGAAAATAGTCGTTGAAAGAAAAGAAAATTGTGACAATGTATTAAATATTATGTTAGCATTGCCAGTTTGCAGTATAAGACATCCTTGTCTGTTGACTCTGTTAGGCAAATGCTGTCATTGTTACTTTATGTTGCTATTTGCGTCACTGTAAACTGGCAGATATTTACTAAACAGTGAAAAATAAACTGATTTTGAGCTGTCATAAACTCTTGAAGCAAACGTTTGTGTTGTGTTTAATGTGTACTTGCATGCTGTTGTATGGTGTGTTATGTTATTGAATCTAGAACTTAATGTATGTGCATAGTACAGTACATGGTTGTTTTGACCTGTTTTTTTGTTGCAGTGATAGCTGGAGGTGGAATTTCAAATGGTGAGAAATGATTTGAGGATTCATGTTTGTTAGACATTTCATTTCATAATCCTTGACGTTGGTTGCAGATTTCTGTATGCTATGATTGATTCACTAATTTGATTCACAAACACATTATGAGACTGGTAGGGATGGATGGATAGTGATTTTCTGTCGGATACCGAATTCGGTTAACCGGCGCCTAATATCAGATTTTTGATGTAACTTTACCGCTAGTCTATACCTATAAAAAATTACGGCAAATCGCGTCCAATGTTTATTTTTCTGTAATCTTTAATCATCAATCATGCCAGATAGTCGAGTTTTTCCTAATCCATCAAATTCACCTGGTTTAATGTCGCAGCCAGTTCATAATTTAAGCAAATTTTCTTTCATAGTCATAAGCTTATCGGCGTTATCGGTTAACAGGCAATGGGATTGAAGCCTAATCCTTAGGACCTATCTTCCTTCAGTGCTTTGACACTGTTGGTTGGGTCATTTGACCCGTTAAAACCGTCCCCGAAATAATATGTTTGGTGTGATGTTAAACCTTGCTCTATTGATCAACCAAATGACCAAATAGTGTGTGTGGACAACTTTACTATGGTTGCATACAGCATTCATGCATGATTGTAACAATAGAAAAATTATAGAAATAGATTAAGATCAGCTAGAATCACAGTCATTATAGTGGGGCACATTTTTATGAACTGTAGTGTTTAATATATTAATTGTGACATCACATGTAATCCAGTACAAAGCTGTGTGGTTGTTGTCTGTTCATGTAGCCACAATGGGCTTGCCTCCACCAATGCAGACAGCTGGTATCGGAGTTCATCTCACGACAACTAATATCCCGTTTGCTGGTAGTACTATCAGTCGACAGGCACGCCGGCTCTACGTAGGCAACATTCCCTTCGGAGTCACAGAGGTATCACTCGTCATTTTTGTGCTGCAGTTAGTTTGTTGTAATTGTGATTGTGGAGACGTCACATGATAGAAATTGCATGATAGAGGTCAACAGAGAAGAATAGTATATGGTGCCTCTAAAGTTATTTTCTGCTTGCAGTTCTAGTTACCCGCAGGCAGACATCACTGTGGTCTGTGTGGCACCTTAGATCTCATAGTAGCACTAAGCAGTTGTAAAATTGTAGGTATGGACGGACAGTTTGGCCAATATTTTGGCAGTGAACGGAGGTACAGCTTCAGCAACGACCTTGTTAGATTATTTGTGAGAAGCTACAGCAGACATTTTGTTGCTTCTTGGTACCATACTTCACTGTAGCAGATACTCATCAATACTGAAATTCCGTGTCATTGGTATGAAGAAGATTGCAGTCGCTCTGTTGTCATAGCACTTGTCAATCACTGTATATGTAATAGAACAACAATGGATTTCGGAGAAATTTTTAAATTTGTGTGAGTAGTATTATGGTTGCATAAATGTGCATAAATTTATAATATAGAATTTAAATTGTGAAGTAAATCTAGTACTTGTGCGCATTGGTAATACATCTTCGTAATACCAAGTCATTCTGTCTCTTGTATGCGTGTTTCACTAAAAGTATATTGCTCTCAGAGATTAAATTTACATTAGCTGCTGTGTATTTTGTTAAACTGAAGTATATGAGTTGATGAGTTGGTTGGTCATTAGGTATTTTGTTAATGATTATAGATTCTTCTTTGCTGGAGCATCAGACCAATGAGTGCCAAGAAATAGATTGCCTTTAATGGTCATAAATGTAAAGTGACAGAAGTTTATGAGAGAGTGCGTAATATGCATTCAGAATTGTAACCAACTGTCAACAAACCTTAAAGTTGTCTTTTCTTTTTACTCAGCATTAATAGAACTGGTAACAGGCATGTGGCAGCACCAGTGTGCTTGAACTGTCAATATGACGGAAGTTGCACTGATTTGTGACTGTACACTGTAGGATGCGATGATGGATTTTTTCAACAACCAGATCAACATGGCAGGCATGGCAACGTCAGAAGGCCAAGCCATCATCTCATGTCAAGTCAACCTCGACAAGAACTTCGCTTTCCTCGAGGTCAGTCGGTTCTGTCGATGTTCCTGTTTTTCGCTAATGATTCTTTAAACTGTCATGCAAGATGTTCAGCATCTTGTAAAGTGCCCCGGCATCTGTTGTGTCCCTGTCACGTAAATGTTTACTTTTTAATAATAGTAATATTATTATTATTTACTTTAATTTAACTAATGTAGTTTAACGATTGTCAGTGCTTTTTAAATTAGATATTCTGTGGTGTTGTTTAGGGCTAGTATTATAATACACAAGTATTGCTGGTCATTTGCTGTTTCTGGTATACATGTGGAAAATGTTCTAGCTTCATTGATTTTAAGCATCTGTTAACAACACTTTAGTAAAGGCTGCAGTGCTTGACGACTCTGTTTTGAGTTGTCATGTATACATGTTCTTACTTACTTCTGTATATGGTGAGCACTTTCCTGGAACACTTATGACTCTTAGGACAGTTCAGCACCATCGCAGTGCTCAGGTTCATGTTTTGCACGATGTATTGCGCTACATTGTAGGCCTATATTAAAAACGTTTTATGGCAATGAACAATTACACAATAAAATTATTTGTAGTGTTAATTCGCACATTTTAGCATCAAATTAGTCAACAAGTCTGTGTATGGACAATGCGTGACTAAAAATGATGTTTAAAATGTCCACTGCCAGCCTGCACACAAACTGACAAACGACGACGCCACTGACAAATCGCTGCTGTGATGTCACAATGATGTCATCATTTAGCACAGCATTGCCAAGTAAGCAAGAAAAATATTTACCTATCTGCATGCTTGGTCCATTGCGATGGAGCATGCCAAAAATTACGAAATCAGATGCAAAATTATCTGAAACATATGAACAAAACGAGTGGCACCTTTTTCCTGGCAATGTAATTTACGATTTTTGAGCACAAAAGTTTTACAAGGTAGTGTAGCAACACGTGTAAATTATGATAGGATATTTATTGACTGCTTTACTGCAAATTTACTGCAGAGCGTGATGGTAAAAGAATTTTGAAAATCGGTTAGCATTTCGCGGAGTTACAGGCAAAAATAAAGTGGCACCTTTTTTCCGGACACGGTGTAGTAGTAGTAGTAGTAGTAGAGCCACACTATGACACTAGTTTGGCCTGTGTGTCGCAGAGGCCAGCTGTCGCACTTTGGAGTGAAAAACCTAGGAAATGTCATGGTATTACACTGTGCCTGTAGAATCGGTACTCTGATAGTAATTGCATGTTTGCATTTTCAGTTACTTCCCCCACATTTTCTGTGTGTGTGTGTTCTGTGTGTTTGTGTCAGTACACTGTGCACATGACATATTGTACTGCTGATAATGATGGTGGCAGTGTGGTGGTGGTCATATTGGTAGTGACGGCAGTAGTGATTGATGAGATGATGATGACGATGACAGTTATGGTTGTTGTGCAGTTTCGGTCGGTGGATGAGTGCACAAATGCGCTGGCGTTCGACGGCATCAACTTTCAAGGTCAGCTGTTGAAGCTGCGCAGGCCGCGCGAGTACCAGGCACTTCCAGGCATCACCAGTGAATCTACTCCACAGGCCGTACCTGGTCAGTATTCTTCTCCACACTTTGCTGTCACACAGGCCACTGCTACAAACATTTCATATCATTTATTACGTCGTTACTTTTTCGACTTGTAACAAAATGGCTCAAAATATTCATTCATGAGTACACATGTCCATTCACATTTTTTCATCAAATCGCAAAAGTCTTGTGCAGCTATGAAGACATACCTGTAGTTTCATAATACATATTTATCTTGGTTGCCCAATTAATATCCTGGGAAGATACATTTTGACTTTGCAAGAAATGGAAGCACAATAACAGCAAATGATACGTAGAAAAGGTGACGGTAACACAAAATCGAAAATAAGTTTAAATGTAGATCCCATTGTCACATGAGGTGCTTTTAGAGCTGTTTGAAATGGCACAGAAATTATAACTACTGTCCATCTGTGCAGGGGCCACGTCTATCTACTTAATGCATCCAAGCATCTTATTGTTACAGTGATGATATAGTGCTCACGATTACCCGACGGAGATGTTTTATACTTGCATTTTCTGAAACTCGAGTGTTTACATGGAAACATTTACGTAATTTTTCCCCGGCTTCCATTGAGCTTATAACCAGGATATTTGGGTAATAATAACTGATAGAAGCAGCATCTGTTTGACAGCGTGTGTCGGTTTTCTACTTACTCTGATATTTATGGAACATGTTGAATCTTTTTGCTTCTGAAAGCAGTACAGTCATATGTTTAGCATAGTATTAGTTGGTCAGAAGTTCCCTCTGCAGGGACCTGTCAAGGATGCGCAATAGCTTTGCTATAGAGATAGGTTGCAATGTGTGTTGACAGTTTTACTGCATTCATTTTTGTTCTGTAGGCATCGTTTCAACGATCGTGCAGGACACTCCACATAAAGTTTTTGTTGGTTGTATACCGAACTATCTGAATGAGGACCAGGTATTGGTGCTGATGTTTGGCAGAATATAACTATGTTGTCAATGTGTAGTTGTCGCTACAAATGAAAAAGCATTTGTATGTTAGGTGAGCTGATATGAGGGAAAAAAGAACACCGGAGATAACACCTAAACACCTAATTATGTTATAATTAGTATTCATGACTCAGTTCTGTGCAATACAGTTCATGTCTCAGGAGAAATGTTGACCAGAAGACAACCTGACATTAGCTGTTGTCAATCGTAGATATGAGATCAGATGCAATATTATAAATATTGTAATAATCGTAAAATAGTGCACCGCTTCTAAAATTGTCATTTCGTTTCATGGTACACAGCAATCATCAGAACCAATGGGAGGCCGTCGCTATTCCGAACACTTCCATTCAGAGTGCCACTCTCGAATATTGTGACTTTTGTTGAATGTCCCGTTTTCAGGGGGACCCCACCCAGACATGCTACTGCATTTGGGGTTTTCATAGAAACATCTTATATGTGGCGAAGATGTGTACAATTTCTGAATAAATAACGGGGGGGTGAGCCTTCCAATTTTGGAGTTATTTAGACTCAAACATGGGTGATCGCACCATTTGCACATAATACCGTATTCCCAACACCGCTGATGTTTTACACTTAGCATGTTCGGAGTCAGCAGGGGTGTACCGAACCTCTGAGGGGGCTTATTAAAACTTTGGAAGTTATCACAAACGAGTTTATTCATTGATCCTGCTATTCTGACAACAAGGCGATCACGCTCGCTACGTGTGAAAACAGTGATATTATAGCATATACGTCAGCAGCTAATCATTGCCACAGAACTAATTGAGCAGTGTTATTGCTTACTGCCAGGTCAAAGAATTGCTGTCATCGTTTGGTCCGCTCCGGTCGTTCAATCTTGTCATGGATACCGCTACTGGACTTTCGAAAGGATTTGCTTTCTGTGAATATCTCGATCCAAATATTACTGATCAGGTATCATGAAACTTAGTTACAGTGGTTACTTGTTAGTAATGGCTTGTTGCTTTGTGTGAGTTGGTTTTGGTTGCGAGTTGGTTGTTGGGAATCCCTTGTGAAACAACATAGGCGTAACTATGTCTCATAGAGCTGCATTTGCCAGTTGATTGTGCAGCCAGCTCACTTTGGCTTTAAAACATTGACCTGAAGGAAGATTATCAGAACTGTTCTGTGCTGCATTGTGTACCTCAGTTGTGCACAACATAAACATTCTCTCATATGAGCAGTTCTTACGAGGCTGTTGATTTAGCTTTTGATTTTCGTGTCTGTGCTTATTACACGTCTTTTTCTTAACTAGCATCTGCATTGATGCATATTTTCTCTAAGTCGTAGTGAAAATATGCATCAAGAATACGTGTCAATACTGATGCTAGTTAAGAAAAAGACGTGTAATAAGCACAGACAGTCGTAGTGAGACATTCCCTCCGCTAGAAACATCCAAGTTATGGTGATTGTCTGGAGGTTAAGAGGGAATGTTATCAGAGTTGCTCTGTGCTGGGTAGTGTGACACAATGTTCACAGTCAGCAGCACACTTATATGAACAGTTTTTACAGGTCCAGCAGATTGGCTTTGTCACATTGAGACCCTTACGCCATGCGTAGAGGCAGTTGCCTAGAGTTGTATTATTGTAACATGGTGGAGTGGTGCTGGTGGGATTCAAGCCTTATCTGAAAGACCAACTGATTTTCTTCAGTGCTTTGACACTGTTCGTTTGGTCATATGACCTGTGAAAATCGTCCCCGAAATGATCTATGTGTTGATTGGGACGTTAAGCCTCTACACTACTACTGCTAAGTCGTAGTGACTTTGGTTGTCAGTAGCAGTGCAGTCGTTTACTTGGAAAGACTCGTCTTCGAAGTGGCCTGTTATATACTGAGCGAGATGTAAAACTCTGCATAGTTATGTGTCAGTAGGACCAGATAAATATCAACGTAATTTGAAGGATATGTTGAAGAGTTTAATGCTAATGTTTAACATCTAAACATGGATGATGTTCATTCAGCAAACTTGTTACTTTCTGTGCTATTATTGGTTTATTGTGTTTGTATTGCTTATTGTTTGTTGTCTACCATGTTTGCTTGGTGAATAAAGATTCTCAATATTCATGTATGTGAATAATCAAATTTTGTGCCGAGCTCATGCAACATGTACGATGCTGAGGTGTGTGTTTGACATGTGGTGTAGGCTTGTGCTGGGCTGAATGGAATGCAGCTTGGTGACAAGAAGCTTGTTGTACAGCGAGCAAGTGTTGGCAAGAACCCTGGCAGTGTGAGTGTTGTCACTTTTGTCATCGTCGTTGTTGTTGTACAAGTGACGACTTGTCTGGAATGCCTGGAAATGTCGAGAATTTAACAGCTGTCAGGCAGATTTATGGAAATTGACCAATAGTCAGCAAGGTTTCAGGGAGACATCTTGTAACAAAAAACTGTTTATATTGCTAACTTCGCATTTGGGGATATGCCAGTGTGTAATGGCATCATGCGCGTCTGTTATACTGTTAAATATCATGTTGGTAACCACTACTCAATAATCAAGAAAATGTCAGGAGATTTTACCATGCCTGGGTGGACACCTGGTTATAATGTAGTCTGTAGGTCCTATCATGGCTCCGTTATACACTGCGTCACTTTATTTTTCGTTAAAACTGAAGTTTAAAACCTTAGTTTTAAACCAAAGCTTAAACCGGACCAGAAAGTCCGGTTTTAAACCAATGCTCAGATTAACTTGGGTTTGAAAGTTGGTTTTAAACTAGGTTTTAGACCGAAATCAGAGACGACACTTATGCGTTTTGTTTAAAGGCAACAAAAAGCCTAATGATGAACGATAATAGTCACTCACAAAACTCAATTAAAATTCACTGCTGCATTCGGCGATTAGATCGGATTTCTGCTGCGATGGCAACGGCGTCGGAAACGTAAACAATTTGCCATTTTGTTGGCGTGTGGTTTAAGCAAAACATAAAGTGATTTGTTTTAAACCAAAGTTTTATCTCTAAGTGTTTAGTGGCAACTCTCTATCTAAATACATTATGATCGTTTGGTTTGAAACCGGACTTCTGAGTTTAAGTTTGGTTTGAAACCAAAACTTTGGTTTTAGCGGTAAGTATGGTTTTAAACTTACTTTAAAAATGAAACTTAGCGTCACTTTGTGTTTCGGCTTAACTTCGGTTTGAAATCGGTTTTTGGTTTCAAACCAAGGTTTGAAACTTTGGTTTTAACGAAAGATAAAGTGACCCAATATGTCTCAAAAGAAGTTCACCCTTTTTATTTTTTGTGACTATTCAGTCAAATGTTGGATCGATTTTAATAATATTTGGTAGTATTGCAGCTGAGAAAATTTGCAAACAAATAACGTATTTCTTTCTTATAATATCCAGTTTGTTTGGAAATATTACAGAATAAAAAACACGAAATATTCTGTATGATCTCAATGCTGCCGCTTCTTCTTCCATTATGCCAGTTTCTTGCAGCTTTTTTTCACAAGTTTGTTCCGTACCCACAGTCCCCAACCTGTAATGAGAAATTCCTTAATAAGTTTGTTTTGCTCCATAACCTTTAAAAACTTACACATTTTCCATCAAAATTCAATCACTAAAACCCATGTTTGCACCAAACCATTGACAACAAACCAAGTCTGCTACCAAGCAACGTGTGTTTGGTGTCTGAATATAATTAACCAAAGAAGCGGACCTGTCATTTGTCACATGAAATTAATGAACTTAATGATTCATAGGCTGAAGAGAACAACTTCTATGACAGTATCATCGTCGCAAAAACTGAAATGCAGCATTAGAATTGAGAGAAAAATGGGTGCTATTTATGATGTAAAGTAGCGACGCATAACAAACAATGTCAAAAATCGTCATGTATCATTTTGTTCCAAATTTTCTCGGCTATGTTTCTGCCAGATATTATTTGAATTGGTTTACAGTTAGGAAAGTTATCACAAAAATAAAAAGGTGTTAACTTTTTATTGAGACACAGTGTACATCAACAATCTTATCTCATAGTCATTTTGGTGTTTTAGTTGCAGTTTGTTACTGGTTTTGTTTTGTCAACAAAGCTTTGTACTGATGAGCAAAAACGAGTTCTCTTGGTTGATTTGTAATACTTGGTTTTTGTTGAAAATAATGAAAGTTCTTAATTTTAGTATAGTTAACTTCTAAAGTATTTAATTGTTGACATCCCTACTGTAAAGTCATATATAGTCTATTTAATGACCTTGAGTGTCCTTGAACATGTGGCTGTCTGTGTCTGTGTTTAGATACAGCACGCAATGATGAACATGCAGATCCCCGGACTCAACATGGATCAAGTGGCACAGGCTGGCACCATGCCGACAGAAGTTCTCTGTCTCATGAACATGGTTCTTCCAGAGGATCTCGAAGATGAAGAAGAATATGAAGGTAGGCTTACTGGAGTGTCTTGTTGTCCGCTCACGCTCCAGTTGATAATTTCTGAGTGTGGTGAACATCTGGAAGGTAAGACGGAACGTTATCCGAGCTGTCTCTATGCTGTACATGCCCCAAAAGTGACGACTGACAAGCTGCAACGAGTGTTAAATGCCGCCGCTCGTGTGGTCAGCGGTACACACAAGTTCGACCACGGCTTGTCGCGACTCTTACACACCGAACTACATTGGCTCAGTGTACCGGAGCGGGTCGCGTTCTGGCTCGGCCTCATGTTGTTCAACTGTCTGCGCAACCAATCACCCCAGTGCCTCGTTGACCTCTGCCAGTGTGTCTCCAGTGTCGCCTCCAGACAGCATCTTCGCTCTGCCAGCCGAGGTCTTCTCGTCTTGCCTTATCATCATCTCAACAGTTATGGTCGGCAGGCTTTTTCTGTGGCCGGCCCTGCGATATGGAACTGGTTACCAGACAGTCTCAGAGATCCGGCCTTCAGCAGAGATTCCTTCAAGCGTTCACTGAAGACGTTTTTATTTTCAGCTTACTCGTGTACATAGCGCATTAGAGCTTGTTGGACGATGCACTCTACAAATTTACTTACTTACACTGCATTTGTGCCCAGTTGCAGCACACTGATGAGCATATTTTGCATGTGAACTGTGACATGTTGGTGTAGGCTTAGATGCTGTTTTTTCTTGCTTTTCTTAATTGCAGTAACTTTGTCATATGGCTAGTTTTTGTGTATATTTCGTCCTGGTTGACACATGTTCACTTCTCAGTACCAATGTAACCCACGGAGTGAAAAGGCTCGTCTCCAAAAAATGACAGATAATGTGTCAAATGAGATGTTAAACTCTGCTTGGTAAAACTAATACTAACTGAGCGTCTTAGTGTTCTACTAGCAAGCGAGCAAGTATTCTGGTATTTCGACCTTACAGCTTCATTGCATTGGTCAATTCAGTAATCCTCTATAAATTGATTAGCTTTTTGCCTGTCACTGATGAAAACATATGCGTGCTTGTCTGTTGGGTCACACATTTGTTTGTGCAAGTCACTGATGATTAAAATCCTATCTTTCTTCATTGGTTTTATGATTAACTGCTTTGAAGATGTTTATGACAAGACGCACTGAAGTTAAGAATTATTAAATTAGTTCTTGATTATTATTACATTTTTTACTTTACGTTGCTGTCAGTGATATGTTACGTTCTTATGAAAATTAATTTTATAGTTAATGGATGTGTCATTAATTTATCAACATTTTTTAAACATTTAAAACTGGTAGCGACTTTGGTATGTTATGCATCAGATATTATCGAGGACGTTAAAGAAGAGTGCGGTAAGTACGGAGTTGTGCGAAGTGTGGAGATACCACGACCAATAAAAGGCGTTGAAGTTCCTGGTATTGGGAAGGTATGTTGTCTTGTTTGTGATTTTCTGCATAGGTAGATTGTGACTGGACTAGTTGTAGACCAAAGGAGGTGCAGATTGGGGTGGTTCATAAAGAGTGTTCGGTGCTACATTTAAGTATGGAAGATGCATTGGTCGTAGTAAATGAAGAAGATTAATAATGGGTTGCTTGCATTCATTAGTGGATCTGTTGCTGGCTTACCTCAGATCGAGTTTGTGCTGGTTTTGTTTTTATTAATATCTTTGTCTCTATTCATCTCATAAGAACTACAAGTTGAAGTTTTATTGACACTTTAATTAATATATAGAAAAGCACATTGCTTTGATGTGGCACCTGTCATACACTGTACGTATGTCATTATGTCTGTTCTTTTGTTTGACCACTTACTTATCACGCTGTTAATACATTAAAAGTTAGAAACTCCCGTATATGATGACATAGAAGGGCATTCCATATGTCAAGTGTTTCACTTTTTTCTGATGTAAAATGACATGTCACCATGTTGAGTATTCTTTGCACAAGTTCAGTTTTGGTGCACCCCATGCATAATGAAACATTTCACTGAGCCATACTGTTTATGAGGACCGTGCTGACAAGAATTACTGTAGCCTAGTACTTTGGTGATGTGTACACTCCTGTACCGTTGCTGTTCATTGGTGATTATGATCAGTGGACCACGGTGACATTTTCGTCCTATGTGCATGGTCCGCTCAGTTTGGCTGCCGCGATGCACTGACACTACAGAACAGTTTAAACATAGACTTGAGGGCTGGCTATTTGAGTGTGCCTACAGCGGAAGGCGTGTTTGATAGATGTTGACTAAGGCATGCCGTATAAATGGATTTACTTACTTACTGTAGCGAATGTAGAGATTTGTTGTAATACTGACAGAGCATTGTTTGAGTGCCGTTTGATTGTATTGCAGATCTTTGTGGAGTTTGCATCAATAGACGACTCTCAGAAAGCACAACAAGCTCTCGCCGGCCGCAAGTTTGCAAACCGCGTTGTCGTGACATCGTACTTTGACGTTGACAAGTATCACAGGCGTGAATTCTAGGCTTGCTTCATCGTGGACGTGTAATATTCGTACCGTACTATCTCTCTCTATGTCTGTATGTTGCAGCAAACTCTATGTTCCCGTGGCACACAGACTTTCTTACGACCATTCGAGTACATGGACTGTTGATAAGTTCATACTTGTGTCGTCAGCGGACAGTTGAAGTGTGGTCTGTAAACAGCGGCTAGTTCATTGTGTCAGCGTGTCGTCTCCCGTGGAACAGAACTTTGCGTAGTTCGTGCAGATGAGTGAAGTGAACATGCTGCATAACGTTGCATGACGTTGGCCAGCTTAGACTTGCCATCTGTCAGAGTCATCGGTGTCGTCGTGTTTGCTGGAATTAATTCTGAGGCATCGACATTGTGATTTACAGAACTACCGGTGCAGCATTCTGCATGTCTTGTCCTAATGAATCTTTATGACCATGAATGACAGCTGTGGACGTCTACCATTACTGCCAATACTGCACCGTGACCATGAGTACCAGTCAGGAAGTGAAATCAGTAGAGTGTGAGCGAGTGATGTAATATAAGTAGAACTGTGTTTATTATGCATAAATGTTTTATGGTGTTTGTTTTTATTTTGGTGTTGCATCGACTGGCACTTATGGTCATCTCTTGTTGTCCATATGGTGCAGCTTTCCTGATATTATTTTGTTTTTGAGATTTCTTCGTACATTCAGCCATAACTTTCCACTGATGGAACTAGTTTGAAACGAAGAGGATCGATATATGCAGTCTGCTGTTCCCACTGAGTGTATATGCTCTGCTGTACCTTTGTGAATTAATCCGAATTATTGACTCCTTGAGTAGAGAAGTGTATATACAAGCATACTTGTATTGTTTCTCATTCGTTATTTAACCGCTCTGGCACCGAGACACAGTTAGTTCAGATCGGAGCCTTCATTGCTTGCATTACATTCTGCTCGAATTATAGAAATCGATAGCTTCAGTTCAGGTTCTTTTGAAGTAGTCAAAAATGTTAGAATTCAGTTTAAGTTATGAATGGTTCAGATTTTAAAATAACAGGTTCGAGTTTCGTTTGGGTTCTTAAATATTTTACACTATTCACACAACGTGTGATTCCATTTCCGTTTCTTGTACTGTACACTATTCGTGCTGGTGGAAAGTCGTATATATTATTGCAGTAAACAAAACATTAATTCTTCTTTTAGTATAGTAATTTCTGTAACTCAGGAAAATGAAGTTCAACGGTGGCCGTTAATTTGGCACAAATGCAATGCAGTATCAACCTAGCACTGTCACTCGTGACGAGGTTCAGAAAAAAGTTTCTAGATCTGATGATGCTAAGTGTAAGTGGCATCCATCACCCTTCAGTCAGCGTAGTCCTGCATATGGAAAAGATACATTTGCTGGATATGCTGATGGCAAAAACTGATAACCTGTCTGACAATATGCACCATTTTCAGAAACGCCTTTTGTTGTCATACCAGAATAGTAGCACATCTATTGAAGTATTTGCCATCCTAAAACTTGGCAGGTGCAAAAGAGTCTTAAAGCCACAGTATAACAATTGTTTCAGCACAGTGCCTCGACAGTTACCTCGGTACGCAAGGTTCACTTTGGGTTCTTTAACTATAAAGGTTTGGTTTGGTTGGAGGTCTCATTTTTCTGCAGCTGTAAATATTGTGGTTCACTGTCTAAAGCAAACATTTGACCAATAACGTTTAATAACTTGGAACTAGTGTGACTGATAGTGATAGGATGTAAGTTAGTTTCGTTTGTTCACCCATCACTATAGTACTCTTGGCAGTTTACTTTTTTAATGCATATTCTATGCACTTTTGTTTACAAATTTACGCCACAGTAAAAGGCCTGTTTTTCGTATTTATTTTGCGTATGTTGTTGTTTTGTGTATTTATAAAATCATCTCCCATGTGAGTTTTGAGTCAGCAAGCGGGTCACGCAATACTACGCATATAGCCAATAAGACAGTTGCACATTGCAACTACTCTTCCCCACCCCTTCCCTCCCCTTCTCCCCTCCTTTCCTCTTTCCCCTTCCCTCCCTCCCTATTCCCAACCCTTTCCATCACCTTTCTCTCCCTCCCTCCCCTAGTAACGGCAAGGGGACTCGGGGAAGCGCTAGCATAGTTCTAGGCGGTGAATGCCGCTCCGCTAGCGCTGCTCTCCATGCTCGTATGCTCGGTACCGAGCCTTTTCGCTCCCGGGCCAATTCGCTCCCGGAACTTTCGCTCCCTGGCCTTCTCACTCCCTGGCCAATTCGCTCCCTGGCCCTTTCGTACCCAGGCCTTTTCGCTCCCGGGAACGAAAGTTCTATGGAACTTTCGTTCCCTGGAACTTTCGCTCCCTTAATGTGTCTATCTATTT
>Ga0049105_1000278_pt1 | contig 15781 bp, 10 predicted proteins | sample WorMetvaBAHAMAS1_FD_61260 | JGI IMG/M metagenome (GOLD analysis project Ga0049105, IMG submission 61260) | Worm MetaG Olavius vacuus BAHAMAS.1 | ecosystem: Host-associated > Annelida > Digestive system > Unclassified | place: Germany: Marburg | collected 2013-04-09
GTCTGTCTGTCGTCTGTCTGTCGTCTTTCGTCTGTAACGTTCGTGCACCCTACTCAAGTGATTGAAATTTTCGGCAATGTTTCTACGCCATTTGGTACCTTGGCCATCTGCGACCCTTCGGTAAAAATTTTACGGAGATCGTCCCAGGGGAATCCCTGAATCGGGGGGTTAAACCAAAGAGGGGTAGAAAAATGTAACGATTTTGGACCTTTCCAAGGCTCTATCTCGGAAACGGTGCAAACCGTGCAAGATAGGAGGTAAGTTACTATTAATCACTAATAGGAAGTCGCATATGAGCTTTCGATTGGTACCAAACTCGGTGACCTTGAATGACCTTAAACGGCGTAATAGGCCTAACGGCTGCGTAATTTCACCGAATTCGGTAGCTTTCTGGGCGGATTGCGTAATAGTGGGCGAAAGATACACGGATACTTTCTGCGGCAGAAATGTAGGCCAATCAATGTTGTTTTTAACGATATATTATTTATGGCGATATTGGCAGGGTATCACCCCAAGCGATAGCGATTAAGTTAGGCACTCCCTCTGGCTAGCGAAAATTTGACGAATAATCAGCCATACCTTGGAAACGGTGCAAGATAGGAGGTAAGTTAGTATTAATCACTAATAGGAAGTCGTATGAGCTTTCGATACGTACCAATATCGGTGACCCTGATTGACCTTGAACGGCGTAATGGCCGCTATTTCACTGAATTTGGTAAACATGCGTTCCAACACATAATCGCGTCGATCTGTGGCGGAATTTATGCACGAGTCTATTGTATTTTGTAGTACGTGTACGATGTCGTCGTACAGAAAGTTCACGTTCGCTATCTCATCTCCTGATGAGTTTCTTGTTAATAATTTACTGATAACAATTGCCAAGTTTCTGAGAATAACCGGACAGATGTGTAACAAAGTTTTTATGTAGCTTATTCACAATTTATTTATTGTTTGTTCGTTGTGCGGCCTTGTACGTCATATCTCAAATCTAGTCTGCAAGTGTTATGCGACAAGGCCGCCATGTCGACGGCCACTCTTCTTTCTGGGGCTTTTCTTTGTCGAGTTGGAGCAGGCACGAAGCAAACGGAGAGACGGAGTGCGTGGAACGCGTAAAGCCCCCTAGACGGAGGGTCGCACTCCTAACTACTCTACATATTGTAATTGGCTCATACATCCACTTTGCCGACAAGCAACTAAAGCAAGCACCCGAAGCGCTGCTTAGGAAGAACATTAACACTTCTTGAAGCTTTTTTGCAACAATAAGGCACGCACGTAGCAACAAAATGAAGCAGAGATGACCAGAGGCTCTTAGGTGTCATCGTGCACAGTCGTCATCGACGACACAAATTTTCGACGTTCCGTGCAGTGGCACAGAAAGGCTTTCTGTGTGTCATCGTACTGCTAATAAAGCTGTTCACTCATTCGACGTTTCTTGCCTAAAATAAGTTCCACTCCATGGTTTGCGCTCAAATATATTCTCCTAGCTGAAAGCTTTAACAAGAATCTCAGCTGTTGCACAGTAAAGCCACGCGATGTTGTTTGAAATGTTCTGATGCATATGCATCTTAGCCAGTCACAAATCACAATACTGATGTTCTGATGCATATGCATCTTAGCCAGTCACAGATCACAATAAAAATGTGTAGTAAACTGTATACTTACACTCGATTCCTTTTCGTTTCTTATTTTAACCTTGAATGACTAACTGCCTATACGATGTCCTATTTGTGATCTGCGTTAATACATGTAAGTCTATATCTTTCACCGATAGCCTATACTGTCTATGGACCGATGGACCATGTATTCTACACGTAGGACTGTCAATATTATCGATTCATATAATTATATCTTAACTGGCAGTCCTAGACTGTTTTGTCACCAAATGCGATCTAACCTCTTGAAAGCTGAGTTCGCTTACTAATGTGTGTTTTGATATTTATGTCACAACTACAGTGCTGCTGTTGGTTGCTACACTTCACAGCTAGAAAACATTGTCCATTCTTTCATTCGATAGTCCGTCAATCTTAGTTCCGATGTGTCGGCCATTTTACATACTCTTTGTTTTTTCACGTTGATAGGAAGTGTGGGTGTGTCTTAGCTTACCACGGCGTGAATTGCTCAACTGCGTCTTTCATCAGAACCACATCATCTGCTAAGTCCAAGTCTGCGAGTTTTTTTCTCCTTGCCACCGATCGCCTCATGACCCGATCCATGGCCACTGCAAAAAAAGCAACGGTGAGAAATAGAAAATCCTAGCAGACTCCGGATGTCACTTCAATCCACTCGCCAAGTGCGCCATTGACTCGGACACAACATCTAGGCTACTGTTAGTGTGAACGCTTCTAATCGCATTTAATTGTTTCGGATAACATACCATCCAAGTATCATCCACAGTGTGTCTATGTGTATGCTAGCTGAGGCTTTTTAATCGATGAAATTAAGATATTAAAGAAACCCGACAGAACAATATGTGCAACTTTCTCGATTAATGTCGTAGGCCAAATGCAAAGATCTGCTCACGACACGAGCGATGTTTACGAAACCCAGCCTGTTTTTGGTGCACTATACTGTCTACTGTTTTCTTATCCTGTGGATAATGATACTTGCTAATACTTTTCAAGCAAATAATGAAGCGATCCCTCCCAAGTTTGCACATATTGTTATGTCACCTTGCTTTGGTTGCGGGATAATGCAATTCAGAGTTGTTTCAGTGTTTTATTTCAGTTTTATTTTACAAGTAAGAGCGTCTGAAACAAACCTGAAACAAACTTGTTTTATTTCATTTTTATTTCAGTTTTATTTCAGTTTTATTTCAGATATATCCGCTTAAGAACGCTGTCTGAACGACGTTTCTATAAATTTCTGCTATGTAGCGCAATGTCAAAATCATAAATTTCAAAACTAATTAATAAGTCTATAACTTCCAACGTTTTTATTAAGTGTGTCAGCCTCACAATGGCCAAAAATATGTTTCTGCTCTTGTGCAGTGAACTGAGAACTGGTTGCACTCACAATAACTTTAGTAGTTTTTGTGATTTATTAGGTCTAAAGCTGTTATAACTGTCGAATATGATTTTGTAGCTTTGAGCTTTTAACTGTACAAGTTTTCGCACGGCAACATTTCCACCAGGTTTAGAGGTTGTATAGACTTTCGTTCAGCAGTTATTTCGTATTTAGTGCCTGAGCTTTGCCAGGCCTGGTGACAATTATTACCTCAAGCTAGAAATGGAAGTGCGAGTTATGGGTACAAGGTTACACCCATTCCTGAACTGATAGACAGATAAGCTGCATGACCTCGACCTTTAACCATATAACTAAGTTATTGGTACATGTCAGTAAGTTGGGAAATACTTACACAAAGTTTGAAGATTTTGTACATTCATTTTTTATCAGTTACGGCGTGATCCTGACATCGTAGAAATTTACGACTACCGGTCGGGCGACCTAAAAATAAAGAAAGTTCATGGGTGAACCATAAGGCCTTCCTGACTAACGTCGTTACAACTGCTGGATAAAATTACATCGTCGCAGCATTTGAGAGTTAAAATTCACGTCCTATACAAAATGATTGAGGCAGCGTCGTAGTCAGAGATAGAAAACGATCCAAGGCGACATACAATCACAGACAAGCCGGTGTGTATTCTTAGGTCACTGAGTGCTAGTGTGAAATATTAAAAAGGTCTCGCCCTCATTGTAACTTCAACAGTTCTGACTTTATTTTGGTAAATAAATCTGAGTTTTCAGTTTGATCGATAGCGTTCGAAGTGCTTCTTTGTAATGTTGGACACATTCAAGAATGATCACGGATTTTGAATGTTTTTTTTGTAAAAAATGCATATTCGGCACTACGCTAAGGATTGTACATACATGTACGTGGAATTTGACAAGATTTTGTTAACCTGATCGCAAGTGAAGTTGCTACGGTAACTATTTTTTCAAAGCGTACATATGAGTTAGATACAAAGGAAGAAACCGGGGCACAGTTTGAGAACAAAGCTGGGCGAGCAATAGCAAACGATCAGATAACTCAGTTAAAACCACTGATAAACTGCTGATGGTTGCAGAGCGTGGTAACGATGGAAGCTGACGTCACGACGACGTCAACGGTCGCCGACGCTCGGCCTGCAGCGCACTTGACTACTTTCATCTACGTCACAGACGGCATTCTGACCAACGTTCTGGTGGTCGCTGGACTAATAGCGAACGCACTGACACTGGGCGTACTGTCTCGTCCGTCGATGCACTCGTCTACGAACAGCTACCTGTCAGCACTGGCGGTCTGTGACAGCGTTGTACTCACCTGTAGCGCCCTGCTGATTGGCATTCCTGCACTCCCGCTCCACATTGTCAGCTACTACGTCAATGGTGGACCCTTTGCCTACGTCTTCGCGTACATCTATCCACTGGCTCTAGTCGCCCAGACGGCCACTGTGTGGTTGACGGTATCGTTCGCCGTCGAGCGCTACATCGGCGTTCAGTATCCGCTGCGTGCTGTCTCCATCTGCACCGTTCAACGTGCAAGGTCAACAAACATTCAGCGTTTATCTGACTGTTTCTGATAATAGGCTTGAACTGAACACGTCACATGGTGATCTCGTCACACGTAAAAGTCACATGAACACGAAATCGTCACAGTAAATTCGTCATACCCAACCTTAACCCTAACCATTAACTCTTAACTCTAACCCTCACGATAAACCGTAACCTTATAATGTTGGCCTATGGCAAGTTCATCGTGAGTTTCACGTTAACTGACTACCGCCGCACTATGTCACTTGTGCTGCGTTCCATTCAACTGATAAACTCGTAATCTGACCACGAGATGGTAATCACGAGTTCATGACTTGCGAATGAAACACCATCTTTAATCACGCCGTGAAGAACTCTAGTTGCACGAACCCAACTCGAGTTCACTGCTCGTGATCACGAGTTCACGAGGTCAATGGAACGCTATTTCACCGCTCGTATCACGAGTTGAGTGGAACGCAGCATTGGTGTCAAGTAAGAACGTCGGTGTAGAAAAGATATGATAAAGGGACGTACATAACCTTACCCGAACATGAAAACGATATCGAATATGTTTGCGTCGTGTGGGGTAATGTCCGTGCTTTGAAGCATACTAGCTTCCCTGACCACAGGCAAAAGTCTGACATATACTAAACAAGTGAGCCTCGATGCCACACCGTAGAAATGTATACTTCCGCCGGAAAAGTGCACTTAGTATCGCTGTAACCTTGACCTTTTATCTCTGACCTTGAAAACCTTTTCAGCAGTACCCACAAACGTGGCGAAAATTTGTGACAGGTTTTACTGATATGTTCCACTGAGTACAGAGATAGCACGTCACGCGAATTGAGTGTTAGCGGACGGACAACGGACGGACGGACAAAAAACATAATGCCGCAGTTGTTGAGCCAGTGGGCCTGAAGGCGTACTGGTCAGAGAAACAGAGTGAATGTGGTGGTGTTGGAGTGCAGAATAAAGAAACGATGGTAAAATGACGATGATGATCGATGATATCTGCTGTGTATCTGTTCCTTCTTTCTATTTGTCTGACTGTTTTGTTCCTTGTGCTGATTCAAATAAATATCTATATGCATCTACATAATCAACTACACACAGAAACAGTAATGGCAGCCTGCCGTCGGGTGTATGATTGATATGTCCTGCTGTCTCACTTCCTAGTAGTACCAGGATCAGCTGCGGCGCTTTACTCTCGACCTGCCTACCTACCTACCTGCCTTTACCTTTACACAGAAACAGATGTCGTATTAATCTGATGAATGTAGTCATGTCTTTGTAGCATTTATGTCACTAAAAGTCATGCTGTATAATTTCAATTGAATGCTGCCTTTACGACTCGATATTTTCAAAATGTTTGTGCTAACAATAGTTTGTAGCTAATGCATCTGATAATCGCGAATTAGCTTGCAGCTCATGGACAATAACACTTAGGCCTATCTATACTGTACATTGTATATTATGCAAGACGTTGAGGCAAGATGTGAGGGCAAATCGTCATTCATGAGATTCATCGCATAATTCGTATTTAACGCCGTTTCTATCAATAGTATTCGATCATTTATATGGGTGCTCTGAGATCGAGTAATGGCTGCGCGAATATTTATCAGCGAAGATCTCGAACAGTCTCTGGGAAATGAATACTGTAATCACCAGATGCAAGTACAAATAGTTCGAACGATCAAACGTAAATCTGTCCATGCCAGTGTTGCGAAGAGTACTCAGAAATATTTCCTGTTCAAACGACCAATAAGCTCGCCAAATACATGGTTAAGCTCATTGTAGCCTACGACGTAATATAACTTGTCATATTGACGCAGTAGTAGTAAACAGGTAAAGGTCATGAACAAAATAGCGAAAAACGAGTCAATGTAGCCTAACAATGTAGCATACTAAAAGTATTTGAACATGTATACTTAAATGTGATCAATACTTTTTAATACTTTGATCAACATTTTTTTGCATTTAAATGCAAATAGTATTCAAATACATTTGCAACCCAGAGTGGGCCTAAAACGAACCATCTTACACGTATATGATGCATATGATGACACAGAAAGGTGTTCTATATATTAAATGTTCAGTGCTTTATCTGAAGTACAGAATAGTGTTTTGTAGAATATGCCAAATGTTATATATTTTTGCAGAAGTTCAGCGAACCGTACTGCACTGAAAATATCAAGGTCAAGGTTACAGCGATACTAAGCGGGTAGTGCTGTCATTAACAAGAAACGTTGCCGACGAGTGACAGTCCAGCTTATTTCTCAGCGTAGGAAGATTTGCAATACAAGTTATATCTTCAGACATCACAGACGTTGATCATCTAAAACGCGTTCTGTTGGAGTGCCCAGCCCAGTAAGATAAGTTAACATACAATAAATGTGGCCATAGACCCACTGATAAAACACGGACCAACGTGATTAGGGCACGAAATAGACATTCTGAATTTGTCTCGACCCATAAATGTTCACAGTCAGCGTTGATTGTGATTCTGAGGAAAACATACACAAGAACGTGAACGTCATCACTCAAATTAATAATCAAATCAAATCAAATCAAATCAAATCAGGTTACATATTGTTATTTTAATCCACTTTATTTTATAAACATATGCAAAGGATATTTAATTGGCGACATTTAAAACAATGGTTTTGCTTGAAATGAAGAACTGAACTATGTCGTCATATAGGCCTACAGGAGTCACAAACTGTTAACTAGAATAGGTGGCATTGTTCATTGCAACTTGATGGCCGCCCGCGCCAGTCGTTCCGAGGCCCATAATGTACCAGCCTACAAATTCAACATTCCGCAACTTTCGCTGCCTATAGTGCACCAGCATATCAGATTTCCTTGCAATATGGCAATATGCAGCTGAGTCATTGATGACTTAATAAATTTTCCCGGCTGGCTTTTTTGGGGGTGGGTATGGGGCGATATCCCAACGCTGACTCCTCGAAATTAAGTGGTTCAAACTACATCAAATTTGGAGGATACAGAGGACAATCATCAGCGCTCCCAATACATGTTTTATTTGTCAGATACGTTGTTCCATTTCCAAATAAGAGGCGATTGCAGTCGAAAATCAAAGCCAAATTCCGTTTTACAGCTGTAAAAATTAGTGGTGGGTAGCAGAAATGTCTGAGTAAATTTCACGAGTTCAACCTAGGACAAACCTCTGATGTACTTTTGACGGAGCGCCGCTCGACCCACTGGAAGATTAGTCTCGGTTCAAAGAAAAGTCACGAGCAACATCTAAAGACCTTCTGACATATGTCGTGCGACCTTAAAATATTCGGTCTCATTTGTCGAGTTTGTGACCGGACGAAGAACCCAGCTGATGGAATTTAACGACATCACGCAATGTATGATGACAAGATGAGGTCTCAGGTGATGAAAGTCGATTGACGCCGACCAATGATAACTCCATCAGACCAAGATTGTATCATCGTAACATTACGTTATATATACATCTTTATTCACCAAAAATGGTAGCATCAAAAGAAAAAAATACATACATACAAAAATATACAATAAACAAAAACGGAAGCAGAAATAAAAAGAAATAAGGAATAAACAATATGCTTTGGACATCATTTAATGACTCTAAGCCGATCGTACATGGTGTATATATGTTCAAATACATAACTTAAAACATGAATGCATTTATATACTGTTAGCAACGTGCAATGCAACCAATACTACATAGATGTATGTATCATGTACATGTACATATGTAGGACTAACGTAGGGTATATGCAGTGGCCGTTGTAGGGAGTAGCGCAGTACATAGGATGTCAGACCAGTGATCGAGAGGTGACAGATAATAATTTCCGACGAAATGATTACGCGATAACAACCTTGGACAAAATGTTCACACACCTGAGCCTCTAACGATCAAGCAGTGTGGTAATTCTCTAAATCTCGGGGTAACCACGGGCCGGGTGAATGACAGCCTATCGCCGGATTTATCATTAAGATGCCTGTTGATAATGACAGCACTCTCACAAATATCAGTCATCATGACATTAATTTATGAAACTCGTTCCCATGTGCGAGCTCAGTCACATTTCTACTTCCGGAACATTTTTCGTATCAAAACTGAACGTAGTCGTATCTGAGACTCTCTTTTATTGTTGATTCATGGAACTGCAGAGATGCAGTGTCGCGTTTTGAGAACAGCTGCAGCGTGCCGAAACGCAAAATCGGCCGTATGTGTACGTTCACTTGGATATTATGTCATAAGCGATTTTTGGAGACTCGATTTTTTCACTAAATATAAAAAAGATAGTGCAGGCGCCGGTTTCTGGTTTATGCAGTCGGTCCACGAAGTCGTTCAAGCCGTAGAAATGTGTCTTTTGCTCCGTCACTCAGTGACGTTGCGTTGCCAACTTGTAAAGTTTTGCCGCATAGCGATATCAACACAACGCTGATTAGCAGCCTTGCGTAAGGCGTTAGTCTACACTAAATGTAGTCGGCGGCGCACGCACTTGGTGCTCTGTTCCGCTATTACAGCGTGATATTCTGCTGACTGTACTGCAGGTGCGTGGTTGGTGTGGTGTGTGTGGTGTCGACTCTGTATAACGTTCCTCGCTGGTTTGAGTACCGGCCTCAGACACAGACAACGAACGGTACCAACACGACGACGCTGGTGGCCGCCAGCATGTCGCTCGTCAATGACCCGATGTACATACGCGTCTACTACTCGTGGCTCTACCTGCCCGTCATGTGCATCGTTCCGCTAGTCGCTCTCTCGACCATCAACGCCAGCCTCGTGCTGGCCGTGCGCAGGTCACGTGCCGACCGGAAACGCATGAACGTGCGGCAATGTCGCGAAAACAACGTTACGTTGATGCTTGTTGCCGTTGTCGCCGTATTCATCGTGTGCCAGGTGCGTCTGTCTGTCCTAACGTCCCTGACACACGCTCCAGAAACTGGCTGCAGAAATCGGTGCCATAGGCCTAAATTCGACGTCATATTCCGGCGCCAGTTTTTCGTGCGGAAGCACGACTTCTAACGTGGTTGACTGCTTTCGGGTCCCGAAGTTCCAGTATTGGAGGCTCACCTTACAGTGTAGCTCAGAATACAACGAAAAGTTGACAGTACATAGCTCATTGGCTATTCTAAGAAAAATTTAAAGATACACACGGGGGCCCTCCACTCCTTTCCCCTCCCTTTCCTTCCTGTCCTCTCTTTTCCAATTTCCCTGCTTTCCCCTCTATCTTTCCTTCCCCTCTCTGCACCATCCCCTTTTCTTAGAAGTAGTTCCCCTTTATTCCAGCTAAAGAGTCTGGGGAGCACTGTAAGCTCCCCAGTGGGGTCCCGAAGGCAGTCAACCACGTTAGAAGTCGTGCTTCCGCACGAAAAACTGGTGCCGAAATATGGCGTCGAATTTAGGCCTATGGCGCCGATTTCTGCAGCCAGTTTCTGAAGCATATGTCAGTGGCGTAACGTCTCATTCGCTCTAGCGCCGGATTTAGGAACGAACAAGCTAGGCAGTTGCCATGTCTCCACAACCAGCAGCCTCCATATATGATATGTAACACAAAATGGTCTTCGATAGCGAACTGTCGATCTATATGCTGCAGAAATCGCTAAAAAGTGATTTGGCCTCGCTGTGACCTTAATCTTTGATCTCTGACCTTGGAAACCTAACAGCAATATACACTTACAGTTTCATTGAAATCTCTACACTGAGTATAAAGATCTCGCGTCACGCGCAATAAGTGTTAACGGACTGACGGACACTGACGGACAACGGAGGGACGACACGAAGACACAGTGCTTCTCGGCGCCTATTGTTTTCTGCAGACGCTTAAAATTTGTAATAAATAATGCACGCCTGCTTGTGAGTAGATCGCAGTGAGCAAAACCCTACAGATAACTGTAGCTGTGTATCATTAAAATTAATCTGTGCGTCTTTAAATGTCAAATTGTGTATCTTAAAAATTACTTCACGTAGCCAGAAACCGATGATGAAATTTGGGAAGTTGATTCTCAGGAAAATTATTAAAATTGTTGTCACCTGATGTCAGATGTTAAAGCTAGAATGCACCAAAATCGATTTCGGTTGGGGCTCCGCACCAGACCATACTGGGGAACTTACAGTGCTCCCCAGACTCTTTAGCTGGAATAAAGGGGAAATACTTCTAAGGAAAGGGGATGGTGCAGGAGGGGAAGGGGAAAAGAAAAGAAAGGCAGGAAAAGGGGAGAAGAGGTGAGAGCAAAGGAAGGAGGGGAAAGGAGTGGAGGGCCCCCGTGTGTATTTTTAAATTTTCCTTAGACTAGCTACACTGTAAGGTGAGCCTCCAGTACTGGAACTGCCAAAGGGCCTCACATGTCTAAATGCAACACTGGCAGAATTTCCACAGGATAATTGAACTGTGTCAGTGGAATTAAACATGAAGTAAATGTCAGAACCTTGTGTACTACGAATAATAACCTCAGAACAGAAGAACATTCCTGTCGATGTTAGCACTGATTTTCTTGATCGCTTGTAAGCTAAACCAGAAACATTTTGAGAGAACAGTGACACGTGGTGAAACGTGGGTGCGTCACTTGATACTTTTATCCACGGGCAAAACGACAAAGTATAATTATGGAAGCATGCCAGTTCTCCGGCACCGAAAAAATCAAAGTCAGCTGGTAAGGTTGTAGCAACAGTGTTTTGGGTTGGTCAAAAAGCTATGATGGTTGACCAGCTATCAGCGATCACAGGCGCGTAATGTGCTAATGAAATACGCGTCAGCTACGACAAACATTGAAGAAAAAGGGATGACAGTGTTGTAATGTATTGTAATATAAATGCAAATTTATAAGGCACTCAAAAGGCAACAGTCACTAGGCGCCAATCAGTAATCAATTACAATGGTAATTGATTACAACATACATTGTTTACTATGCAACATTGATTACTGATAAACTGTACTGATCAGAAATCGGTGTAACTTGGCATCAATATGTGATACGGTGAACGTTTTGTTGTAAATAATTAAATTTTGGTTCAATTAAAATGCAATAACATCTTTTAACACTTGTTTGTTAACGCTTAACAACGCTCAAGTTGGGTAGGTTTATCTGTGACGGCTAAACTTGATGGCAGCACGTGCAGATTTGTACTCGCCTGAGACATAGTTTAATTATAATCGTAATTAATTACTTTTTAAAAAGTAATGTATACGAGACTGGAGACGGGCAAGCTGTGAGGTGGAGTGCTTCTGCTGCATGGCAACGCACCTGCGCACACTGTGCTCTGGCGCCTGCTGTGTCGCTTAATACTGTTACCTGGCGCACCTTATTTCGCGGATCTGTCACCGTCAGATTGCTTCTGCTTCCATTGTTGTAAAAGCAGCTGCGTTGTCTGCGTCGGCGTCTGACATCATCCAGTCTGCTAAACGCTTTCTATTTATACAGGCACAAGATGAATGTTCTTTTAGCTGAATGGAACATACCAGCGACAGGAACGATAGAGTGAAGTTCACAGAAGTAATGTCGACAAATAGTGTGGAATATTGTCGCGTTTTATTTGCTTTGCTAGGTCGGAAATTTTTGCGAAAACCCTCGTATGTCACAATTAATAGAAATTCATAAATATTTTGCGACATTGAATACGTGCTCAACGTCATTTAATGTTACTCTTGCTCATAATAAGAAAAAAAAGGAAAAACATTTACTATACTAAGCGTATAAAGACAATGCATACATTTATTTGGTGACTGTTTATCTGTAAGCATTTTGCTAAATAATACAGAGTGGTTCAGAAAAAAACTGCGCAAAGTTTATTGCACCGTCATTTTGCAACCGTTGCAGTAGAATCACGCGGTTTTCACCAAAATGCTCATAAAGGATCATTGTCTATAGCCAATGCAAAATTTATATCAGTCAAATAATATTGTTGAAGTTGAATGGCATATTTGACCTCTTACGAATAATTGAGTCTACTTGCTTCGCTAAGGCTGAATGGTAGCGATCAGCGTCGTTCGAAGTGCACTGATTCAACTATCAAGTCAATTAATAGCTTAAACTGACGCCAAGAAGGACAACTAGGTCAATAATAGAGTGGAAATGTTTTACGTTAATTTTGTAACGCTCGCTTTTTGCAAAAACTTTTATTCCGTCATGGCAGTCTTGAAAAAGTCGCCGGTGATTGATGCATTTTAATTAATTTTCTTACCAGCTGCCAAACAAAGAATATTTAATCACAATATTCAAAATTTGCACGTTTTTCGGGTTACCAGTTAATTTCTGCGCATTTTGGTGAAAACAGCGTGATTCCACTGCAAACGGTTGCAAAATGACGGTGTATTAAAATTGGTGCAATTTTTTCTGGACCACTCTGTATTGAGCGTGGGGCGTTTTTCTGCGGCAGCTAAGTTTTTGTATTGTTCAAAGTTCAAACTAGTGCTGCGTTAGGTTTATGACGTTCTGTCCAGCAGTAGTCCACGCGTAACAATCACATGCTTCACATCTTACGTTCTTGAAGCATTAATAGCTCTTAATAGATCATTAACAGGTATTGCGAGGCCTCCGTTAATCCATGAATGATGTACTAGTATATTTATTTCAGCAACGGCAAACAAAACATGCAATAACAATTAACAACATAATGAGTTTTACAAAGCCAGGTAACCAGAAGTATTCTTACTTATTCTAAGTATTTTGTTATTTATCTTTACTAATTTATCCCAAGTATGAAGCATATGTATTAGCATATATCTCAATACCATAAATAAGTAATGATGAACAAAAGCATAGTAGATATTCTGCAACCACCTATATGCAAGCTTAGATCTAAGTCTATAAAATATTCCAGTAAGCTGTTTAAGTTTATTGTAAATATACTCGTAGTCAACATGATTTCTCCATGTTAACTGATCATCAAAACAAATACCAAGATATTTACAAGTATGAACTTTCTGTATATCTATTCCATCAAGTGTCAGACTTACACAGTCTGTTGCGCGAACTGAAAAAATACAAATGACACATTTTATCCAAATTAAGTGTAGTTTATTAGTCTTAAACGAAGTTCCTAATTCCTGTAAACACAGGTTTGCCTCACTGTTGAGTGTTCTACCATCTTTATCAAACAGAAATACATTTGTATCATCAGCATACAACTTTACCTTTGCTTTTGGTACTTCTCTACAAATATCATTAATAAGATCTGATGATCCGCGGCTGAGTTATTTTAGGTCAAGTTTGTAGGTTCTCGGAGATGGGTGGACTAAACTAAATCCAATTTGGGGGAGGTTATCATAGACGCTCCCTAAGCTTGTTTTAGATGTCCCATGTTACTGTGTTTCGAACGTCCCAAAGGCCAAATTTTGCAATTTTTGACCTCTCCCTCTTAAATTTAAGGGAGGATGGTCAAAATTCACGAATCAGTATTTAGGCTAATCATCTACGTTCCCAAGGCACGCTTTAGATTTTCCGATATGTTGTTCCGTTCTAAGCCAGACCGTCTCAAATGCGACTGCAGTCGAAAATTAGGGCCAAATTTAGGACTTTTTGACCCCTGTAAAAATTATGAGAAGGGTAGGCCAAATGTCTGAGTCATTTTGTTGTGCCAGACGTAGGACCCAACCACTGACATACTTTTGACGGGGACCGATTTGCCGTCTAGGAGACTAGAGTCTGAGTGGCGAAAAGGACAGAGGTAAAGCACAAGACGACCAGCTACAACTACACTGTGAGTAAAAAAACGTTTTATTTTTGTAACAACTTTATCAAAATGTTTCATATTAAAATAGATATTGGCTCACACATAGGCTACTTCAATTTGCAACGAAATGATATCGAAATCATTAATCTCCGGTGAATGGACTCTGTAATGCCTTGTGAAGCACAACATACGTCCACGTGTCATAACCAACGTCAGTTACGTCACGTATAAGCTTAAAGGTCATTATTATCTTCTTCAACATTTAAATGAATCAACATATACATGTAATAAAGTATGAAAACGTATATCCAACGATGCAATGCAATCAAAATGTTCAAACTGTCCACCAGCGGCACACACGACATGCTTTCAGCCTAATAAATCGCCACTAATCAATCGCTTGATCAATGACGCGTCTGCTGGATGCTGGACCAACTGTCAGTCAGACGTCGCCTCAACTCATCGACGTCTCGCGCAGAACGCTGATAACGCAGACGCAATAACATTATAACAATGGCGCTTTATTGCAATCGTAGACAAACGCTACAAAGGACCAACAACACGCTGTCATGCAGGACAGCACCGTACAGTAGCATGCAGAGCATGAAGTAGCGTCGACCTACAACGAAGACAAGACAAGATTTAACACATTAAGCTGCTGTTGCCACAATGCCGTAACCTAATAAATACAGATGGAAACAACAAATGCGCACGCATGCTGTCACATAGGATAAACTGATGATGAATATTTACATTGAGCACGTTATAAAATCTGCTGACGTTTCTGCAGATAGGCCCCTACCATCGGCGAATACGTCGTGCCTACCATCTTTTATGGTGAATAAAGATTACAGTACTATAGATAACCTATGGTTCTAAGAATAGCCTTTATTCCTCGATAATAAAACGGTCGTTATCCGCGGGATAAAGAAGGCTACATGTAGTAGACAATGAGATGACTAATGCGCTGTACACGCATCAATATTGCATACATGGCGATGCGATGCAGTTATCCACGGATTAGGAATGTACTGTACACGATCTCACCGGTGCGGCAGCTGTTAGCGTTTCTTCCAGTACAACTTCCATTACAGCTACACGATACCACTTGTCGCCGACTTTGAGGAAAACTTTCTTGCGGACTTGTCTGCCACGTACTTGTCACCAACTTTCCGTAACTTGTCGGAGATAATATTGATTTCTTTTCGTAATATAAGTCATAGTTGGCGTCACTTTCGCGTTACATAGCGTGATATAGCATTCACTAGCTCCAACCAATGGCCGAAAATGATGACGATGACGATGACGATGCGACAAACTGCTTGAGTATGAGCACAGTCTGTAAGTGCAGTTATTGCAAGCCGTGAATCCCTAAACAAAATAACAAATGAGTGATTACAATTTGATCAGTGGTATTTAAGCTGCGTGTTATGATAATAAATGTATAGCAGTGCTGTTTCAGTGGACTGTCGGACCTCGGGTTCGTCTGATTGGTCCGACCGCTGTATGTGTGTGTGAGAGGTACGGGAACAGAGACACCGGACTGCGGATCGTGATGATTATGTATTAAGCAAACTGTTCACTGATGCTACTACCGAT
>Ga0049105_1000279_pt1 | contig 15777 bp, 16 predicted proteins | sample WorMetvaBAHAMAS1_FD_61260 | JGI IMG/M metagenome (GOLD analysis project Ga0049105, IMG submission 61260) | Worm MetaG Olavius vacuus BAHAMAS.1 | ecosystem: Host-associated > Annelida > Digestive system > Unclassified | place: Germany: Marburg | collected 2013-04-09
AAACCGGGCAGCAGCGGGGTATCATCGAACATGGCGGGCCGGATCTCTAAGCTGGTGGCGCAGGAACAGGTTTGGCGGCAAATTCATACGCCACATCAACAGCTTGATCCATGCACGCAAGCCAAGTCAGACACCCTGATGAATAATCCGGGCTATCTGACGATGAAACAGCACGTGCTGGTGCGCTTCGGCAAATGGCGCGAGATCATCGCCCAGGAATTGCCCGAGGATCGGGAGCTCTACTGCTCGAACGTGGCGATGATCCACTACGCCAAGGCGGTGGCGCATTCGGCGCTCGGAACTGTCGCCGAAGCCGAGGAGGAGAAGGCGCTGTTCCTGGCGGCAAAGGCACGGGTGCCAGAGAGCCGGCGGGTGCACAACAACACCGTCATCGACCTTCTGGGTATCGCCGAGGAGATGCTCGATGGCGAGCTGGAATACCGCAAGGGCAACTACGATGTCGCCTACGCGCATCTGCGCCGGTCGGTCGAGCTCGACGACAACCTGCCCTATGACGAGCCCTGGGGCTGGATGCAGCCGACCCGGTACGCGCTCGGGGCGCTGCTGCTGGAGCAGGGGCATGTCGAGGAAGCCGAGGCGGTCTATCGCTCGGACCTCGGTCTCGACGGCAAGCTGAGCCGGGCCTGCCAGCATCCGGACAATCTGTGGTCGCTGCACGGGCTGCACGAATGCCTGACCCGACGGGGCGAGACGGTCGAGGCGGCGCTGATCATGCAGCGGCTGGACCTCGCGGCGGCGCGGGCCGAGATGCCGATCAAAGCGTCCTGCTTCTGCCGTCAGATTGCCATGGCCGCCGAATAGCCACCGGCGGAGGCCGCCGGCCGGTCGCCTCCGGTATCGACAATGGCTCGGCGTGCGGCTGTCTGCCGACCCTCGCGCGGCTCGCACCAGATGACAACGAACAGGACCTGAAGCGCTAAACAAGGGAGAGAACGATGAACATCCGGCCGGATCCGACATTTTACGCCTCGCCGAAGCTGGCGATGGAGGCGCCCGCGGAGACCTATGCCTACATGGTGATGCTCAGCCCCGACGGCTCGCAGCCGGATGCGTTTGGCGTGGTCGATGTCGACCCCACCTCCGCAAGCTACGGCAAGATCGTCCACACGGTGGCAATGCCGAACACAGGCGACGAGTTCCATCATTTCGGCTGGAACGCCTGTTCCTCGGCGCTGTCGCCGCTCACCGGGCACGCCTTTCTGGAGCGCCGCTACCTGATCGTGCCCGGACTGCGGTCCTCGCGCATCTATGTGATCGACACCAAGGGCGGGCCGACGCAGGCGAAGATCCACAAGATCATCGAGCCCGAGGAGGTGTTCCGCAAGACCGGCTATTCGCGGCCCCACACGATTCATTGCGGACCCGAGGGCGTCTATGTCTCAACCCTGGGCGGTGCCGGGCCGGACGGCACCGACGGGCCGCCGGGCGTCTTCATCATGGACTGCGAGACCTTCGACGTCATCGGCCGCTGGGAGATCGACCGCGGCGAGCAGAGCAAGCACTACGACTTCTGGTGGAACCTGCCACGCGACTACATGGTCTCCAGCGAATGGGCGCGGCCGCCGCAGTTCGAGAACGGCATCGTGCCGGAAGACCTCTTTGGCAACAAATACGGCCACAAGATCCATTTCTGGGATCTGAGTGCGCGCAAGAACGTGCAGACGATCGATCTCGGCGCCAACCACCAGATGCCGCTGGAGGTCCGCCCGGCCCATGACCCGATCAAGGAATACGGCTTCGTCGGCGTGGTGGTCGACACCACCAATCTCGAGGGCTCGATCTGGACCTGGTGGCGCGAGGGCGGCAAGTTCCATTGCGAGAAGACGGCGGTGATCCCGCCCGAGCAGGCCGACACGGAGCTGCTGCCGCCGCTGCTGCAAGGCTTCGGCGCCGTGCCGCCGCTGATCACCGACATCGATCTCAGCATGGACGACCGGTTCCTCTACGTCTCGTGCTGGGGCACTGGCGAGCTGCGCCAATACGACGTCACCGACCCACGCAATCCGAAGCTGGCCGGTTCCGTCCATATCGGCGGCATTGCCCGGCGCACCAAACACCCGAAAGGCAAGGCTTTCGGCGGCGGCCCGCAGATGGTCGAGATCAGCCGCGACGGCAAGCGGGTCTACTGGACCAACTCGCTCTATTCGACCTGGGACGACCAGTTCTACCCGGACGGCGTGCCGGGGGCGATGGTCAAGGCCGATGTCAGGGCCGATGGCGGGCTGGCGCTCGACGAGAAGTTCTGGGTCGAGTTCCCGCAGGGCATGCGGTCGCACCAGATCCGGCTCGAAGGCGGCGACTGCTCGACCGACAGCTTCTGCTACCCCTCGGTCTGAGCCGTGGAAGAGGCGCCTACCGCCGCGGCCGGCCTCTGGCTGGCCGTGGTTGCCAGCGGCGTCTATCACGGGATCAATCCGGGCATGGGATGGCCGCTGGCGGTTTCTGCCGCGCTGATGCAGGGCCGGCGGGGGGCTCTGCTGCGCGCGCTTGGCGCCCTGTCAGCCGGGCACTTTATGGCGATGCTCGGGATCCTCCTGCCTTTCGCCGCGATGACGACGCTGGTGGTGTGGGAGCGGGAAATCCGGATCGGCGCGGCGCTCGTGGTCATCGGCTTCGGTGGCCGGCTGCTGGTCAACCGGCGCCACCCGCGGTTCCTGGCGCGGATCCCACCGTCGCGGTTGGCGCTCTGGTCGTTCCTCGTTGCGATCGCGCACGGCGCCGGCCTGATGCTGGTGCCGATCTATCTCGGCCTCTGCGTCCCGGACGACATCGACGCCGGGCACCGCGCGGCATCGGCGCTGTTCGGGCAAGGTCTGGGCCTGTCCGTCACGGTCGCCGCCGCACACACGGGGGCAATGATCCTCTCCGGCGGTGCCATCGCCGGCGCCGTCTACGCCTGGCGCGGCCTCAGGTTCCTCAACAAGGGCTGGTTCGACCTGGACCGGGTCTGGGCGCTCAGCCTCGTCGCCGTCGGCGGTATCGGGCTCTGGACCTCGGTGTAGCGCCAACGCCCCTCGGTATCGCGGGCACCGGACGCGGCGCTATCGCGCCGCCTCCAGCATGGCGCGGGCAAGCTCGCGGGTGAGCGGCACGGGGTTGCCGCCTGCGGTGGGATCCACCAAGGCCATCTCGGCGATCTTGTCGTAACTCGATTCCGATACCCCGAGGGCGTCGAGCCCGGCCGGCACGTCGAGCTGCGCGCGCAGGTCCATGACGAAGTCGAGGAAGCCGTTGAACCCGCCTTCGAGGTCGAGGAACGCCGCCAAGCGCCTGATCTTCTGCTCGATGGCCGGCTGGCTGGCGGCGAGCACGGCGGGCATCACCACCGCGTTGGTGATGCCGTGATGGGTGTCGTACATCGCCCCGACCGGGTGCGACAGCGCATGGATGGCGCCGAGCCCCTTCTGGAACGCCACCGCCCCCATCGCCGCCGCACTCATCATGTGGGCGCGGGCCTCGATGTCGTCCGGCTGCGCATAGGCGCGCGGCAGGTAGTCCTTGACCAGCCGCATGCCCTCGATGGCGATGCCCTCGGACATCGGGTGGTAGGACGGGGCGCAATAGGCCTCGAGGCAATGGATGAAGGCATCCATGCCGGTCCCGGCGGTGATCGGTTTCGGCATGCCGACGGTCAGCTCGGGGTCGCAGATCACGATGGCGGGGAGAATCTTCGGATGGAAGATCACCTTCTTCACGTGGTCCTCCGAGTTGGTGATCACCCCCGCGCGGCCGACCTCGGATCCGGTTCCGGCGGTGGTCGGCGCCGCGACGATGGGCGCGATCCCCGACGGGTCGGCACGGGTCCACCAGTCGCCGACATCCTCGAAATCCCATACCGACCGCGTCTGGCCCTGCATGAAGGCGACGCACTTGCCGAGGTCGAGCGCCGAACCACCGCCGAAGGCGACGACTCCGTCGTGCTCGCCGGCGCGGTAGTGGGCGACCCCAGCGGCGAGGTTGGCGTCGGTTGGGTTCGACTGCACGCCGTGAAAGAGGCCCGGCCTGAGCCCGGCGCTGTCGAGCAGATCGAGCGCGTCCGCGGTGATCGGCAGCGACGCCAGCGCCCGATCGGTGACCAGCAGCGGCCGAGTGATGCCGGCGGCGTGCACCGCCTCGGGCAACTCCGAAATGCGGCCGGCGCCGAAGCGGACCGAGGTGGGATAGCTCAAGTTGGCCACCGGGCTGGTATTGGTGGGGCTGGTCATGGCGTCATGCCTTTCTCAGATGGTAGGATTTCGGCCGGGTCAGATTCTGGTAACCGATCACGGAGAGCGCGCCGCCCCGGCCGGTATGCTTGACCCCGGTCCAGCAGAGCGCCGGGTCGAGATAGTCGCAGCGGTTCATGAACACGGTGCCGGTCTCGATCCGGGCGCCCAGTTCGGCGGCGCGGTCGGCATCGTGGGTGATGATTGCCGAGGTCAGGCCGAACTCGGAGTCGTTCATCAAACCGACCGCCTCGTCGTCGTCCTTGACCGGCATGATGCCGACGACGGGACCGAAGCTTTCCTCGCGCATCACCCGCATCGAATGGTCGACATCGACCAAGATCTGCGGCGCCAAGTATGCTGTCTCGCCGGTATCGGCCGGGAAGCGTGCCGGGTCGATCAGTGCCCTAGCGCCCTTGGCGAGGGCCTCCGCCGTGTGCTCGCGCACCAGATTGGCGAAGCGCAGCTGCGCCATAGGGCTGAGGCTGGTTTCCGGCTCCAGTGGGTTGCCGAGCACGTAGCCGTTGACGATATCCACCGACCGCTCGACGAAGGCATCGAAGAGCGGCTCGGCGACATAGATGCGCTCGATCCCGCAGCAGCACTGGCCGGAGTTGAACATCGCCCCGTCGATCAGCCCGTCGGCCGCCGCCGCGGGATCGGCATCGGCGCTGACATAGCCGGGATCCTTGCCGCCAAGCTCCGGCCCGACACCGATAAAGATTCCGGCCGCGGCGCGCTCGATGGAGCGCCCGCCGCCGACCGAGCCGGTGAAGTTGACATGGTCGACCATGCGGGCCGAGAGCATCGCCTCGGTGGTGGCGTGGTCGAGGGCGAGGTTGCCGAAAAGACCCTCCGGCAACCCGGCCTGGTCAAAGGCCTGCTGGAACCGCTCGCCGGCCGGCAGCGTCTGGGTGGCCGTGCTTGAGGATCACCGCGTTGCCAGCGATCAGCGCCGGGGCGATGGTGTTGACGGCGGTCAGATACGGATAGTTCCAAGGCGCGATCACCATCACCACGCCCAGCGGCTCGCGCCGGATCATGCGGCGGAACTTGTCGCTGTCCTCGATCTCCAGCGGCGCCAGCGCTTGCTCGGCAATGTCGGCCATGTGGTAGGCGCGTTCCTCGACCCCGCCGATCTCGCCGCCATAGCGCACCGGCCGGCCCATCTGCCAGGCAAGCTCCGGCACCACCTCGTCGTTCATGGCGCGGAGCTGCGCGATGCCGGCGCGCACCAGCGCCACCCGCTCTGCCAACGGCCGGGCGGCCCAAGCCTTCTGCGCCCTGCGCGCGGTGGCCACCGCCGCCTCCACCTCGGCCTGGCTCGCCACCGGGCGCTCGACATGGACCTCGCCGTTGACGGGCGAGGTCAGCTTCAGGGTTCCGGACATCTCAACCTCAAAATTCCAGTGCCCAGGCGTGCCCCGCCCTAGCGTAGGACAGAATCGCCTGGTCGCGGGTTACGATACGCATGCCATGTGCCCGCGCGGTCGCCAAGATGATCCGGTCCGCCGGGTCACGCGGCGGCTCGCCCGGCAAGAACGAGGCGTCGATCAGCGTGTCCGATGTCATCGGCGCCAGATCGGCACCCGGCTCCTCCAGAAACGCGCGAAACCAAGCCTTCGGCGGCATAGACAGTGGCAACCGCCCCCGCGAGACCAGCATTCCGACCTCCAAAGCCGAGATCGGCGAGACGTAGGCCGGCATCTCGGCATCGCGCAAGGCGTTTCTTGCCGCGTCGCTGATCGGGGCTGCCGCTGCGATCCAGATTACCGCGCAGGTGTCGAGCAAGAGGGGCGTCATCCAGTTGGTTCGCCCTCGTAGACAGAGCCCCAATCCGGATCGGCCGGCTGCGTCAGATCGACGCCGTCGACGAAGGTAACCGTCCCCTTCAGGCATCCATAGAGCTTCAACACTCCCTTTTCCCCATACTGGCCGACCGGCGTCGCGGGCCGCTGCCCGAACGCAGTCGGCGCCCGCTCCTCGGCGAAACCCTGCTCAGCCGGCGGCGCACGGCGGAACACGAGCCTGCGGCCCTCCAAATCCACATCCTCGGTCCGGTACCCCGCATCGATCCAAGCATGGGTCATCACGTTGTTCGAGGGGTTGTTGCTCCACCACGCCCGGTGCTTGCGCGACGATGCCGGCAGCGCGAACCCCAACACACCCTCGATTTCCTCGAAGCGCATCCGCACCTGGCTGAGGCCGGAGTTGCGCAGGTACAGCGACAGCGGTTCGTACTTACCCATTGCACCCTCCGTCAGCATCGAATGACACCGTGAAGATACACCCCTATCTGCACATGTTCAACAGGCTTTGCAGTGTTTGTTTGTGTGTGTGTTTTACTCACGACCTCTCGAACCCGCGCGCGATCTCCCAGTCGGTCACGCGACGGTCGTATTCGAACTGCTCCCAACGCGCCGCATGGACGTAGTGGTCGACCACCTCGTCGCCCATCGCCCCGCGCAGCATGGCCGAGCCGTCCAGCGCCGCGGCGGCGTCGCGCAGGGTCTTGGGGATCTCGCGCCCCTCGCCATGATAGGCATCTCCCCGGAACTCCGGCTCCAGCTCCAGCTTGCCCTCGATCCCGGCGACGCCCGCGGCGAGCTGGGACGCGAGCGCCAGATAGGGGTTGAGATCGGCCCCGCCGACGCGGCACTCGACCCGCACCGCCTTGGTGTCGAGCCCGCAGATGCGGTAGCCGGCGGTGCGGTTGTCAGTCGACCACACCGCCTTGGTGGGCGCAAATGTGCCGACCATGAAGCGCTTGTAGGAATTGATGTTCGGCGCCAGGAACAGCGTGTTCTCGCTGGCATGGGTCAAGAGGCCCGCCAAGTAGTGGCGCATCATCGCCGACATGCCGTGCTCGGCCGCGGGATCGTGGAACAGCGGCGCGCCGTCCGCCGACCACAGCGACTGGTGGATGTGGCTGGAACTGCCCGCGGCCACGTAGTCGTACTTGGCCATGAAGGTCACGGCCTTGCCCTTCGACCAGGCGATCTCCTTGATGCCGTTCTTCACCACCGAATGCCGGTCGGCCATGGCCAGCATATCCGAATAGCGGATGTTGATCTCCTCCTGCCCGGCCCAGGCTTCGCCCTTCGAATTCTCCACGGGGATGCTCGCGGCATTCAGCCTAGTACGGACCGCGCGCATCACCTCCTCCTCCTTCGAGGTCTGGAAGATGTGATAGTCCTCGTTGTAGGGCGAGATCGGCTCGAGCGCGCGATAGCCCTTGGCATGCGCCTGTTCGAAGCTGTCGTGGAACAGGTAGAACTCGAGCTCGGTGGCGGCCATCGCCTTCATGCCCAGCGCCTCGAGCCGTGCCACCTGGCGCTTCAGGACCGAGCGCGGCGCATGAGGGATCAGCTCGTGGGTGTGGTGGTCGAGCGTGTCGCACAGCACCAGTGCCGTGCCGGGCAGCCAGGGCACGCGCCGCAGCGTCGCCAGATCCGGCCGCAGCACATGGTCGCCATAGCCCTTCTCCCAGCTCGCCGACCTGTAGCCCGGGACCGGCTCCATCTCCATGTCGACGGTGAGGAGGTAGTTGCAGGCATGGGTCTCATCGAGGGCGCTTTCGAGGAAAAACTCGGCCTAGAAACGCTTGCCCATCAGGCGGCCCTGCATGTCGACCTGCGCGGCGAGGACGGTGTCGATCTCGCCCGCGGCGACGGCGGCCCTCAATTCGTCGATTGTCAGCATTCCACTCATCGAAGCCCTGCCCTTTCAAACCACCCTGCGGTCATCGAAACTGCCGTCATGCCCCGGCTTGACCGGGGCATCCAGTCCCGCAACGTTTGACGATACAAGCTAGATTGCCCGGTCAAGCCGGGCAATGACGAGGAACGAGCGGCGCGCATCTTCGTCCATCCTCCCCGTTCAGTTCTGCGGTGCGACCGCGATCACCACGATCTCGACCAGGTCGTAGCCATAGAGCCGCGACTCGATGCAGGCGCGCTGTGGCCAGTTGCCGGGCTCGTCGCCGATCCACTCGCACCAGGCGCGGTCCATCTCTTCCTTGAGCTGCATCCGGTCGATATAGACGGTGGCGTTGACCAGCCGGGTCTTGTCGGTGCCGAGCCCGGCGAGGATGCCGTCGATCTTGGCCAGCGCGTTCCGCGTCTGGGCGTACATGTCGGCGACCGAGTCGTCCGAGGTCGCCACTGCCCAGGCGAAGCCGCCGGCAGCCGAGCCCGCGCTGCGCCCGCGCGCGCGCCCCTGCACCCGTATGATCTCGAACATCGCGCTGCCTTTCCTCGCCTATGAAACCTGAACCGCCGCCCCGAGATCAGGGGCGGCGGAGGATCGCGTCGGGATCAGCCGTAGCGGTAGGGCCGCCCCGCCTTCTCCATCACGTCGTTGTAGTCCTTGAAGATCTGCACGACCTTGGCCTTGGTCTCGGACTCGGCGGCGATCTCGTCCCAGAACTTGCGCGCCGCCGCCTCGACGGTGGCCCACTGGTCGTCCGGGATCGAGGTCAGCTTCAGCTTGGTGCCCTTGGTGCGCAGATGGGCCTCGCCGCCCCAGTACCACCACTGCCGGTAATAGTGCGACTGCTCGAAGCAGACCTTGATGAGCTCCTGCAGATGCTCCGGCAGCTCGTTCCAGCGGTCCATATTGGCGAAGAACGACCCGCACCAGGCCCCCGAGATGTTGTTGGTCAGGAAGTAGTCGGTCACGTCGGCCCAGCCCACCGTGTAGTCCTCGGTGATGCCCGACCAGGCGATGTCATCGAGCTCGCCGGTCTGCACCGCGACCTCGATGTCCTCCCAAGGCAGCGTCACCGGCACGACAACCGAACTGGCTGAGGAAGCGCCCTGCTGTGGGGAAGGTGAACACCCGCTTGCCCTTGAGGTCATCCAGGCTCCAGATCTGGTCCTTGGTGTTGAAGTGGCAGGGGTCCCAGGCGCCGGCGGAGATGTGCTTGATGCCGACCTTGGAGTACTCCTGATCCCAGATTTTGCCGAGCCCGTACTGGTTGAACAGCACCGGCACGTCGAGCGAATAGCGGCTGGCGAGGGGGAAGTAACCGCCGAACACGGTCACCTCGGTCGGCGACGCCATCGAGTCGTCGTCAGACTGGACCGCGTCGATGGTGCCCTGCTGCATGGCGCGGAACAGCTCGCCCGTCGGCACCAGCTGATCGGCGGTGTAGAGCTCGATCTCCATTTGCCCGGCGGCGATCTTGTTGAACGAGTCGATCGCGGGCTTGACCACATGCTCGGCCAGCGGGCCGCCGGCATAGGTCTGGAGCCGCCACCTGATCGGTGCCTGCGCCTGGACATAGGGCGCGCTCAGGGTCGCGGCGCCCGCGGCGCCAATGCCGACGGTTGTCAGAAATGCACGTCTGTTGGTCATTGGTTGTCTCCTCTGTCGATATCCTGGTTGAGGTGTTTGTTCTCTGCCCGAACCTCACTCCTTCTCATTTGTTATAGACGTAGTTCGGCAGCCACATTGCGATCTCGGGAAAGATCGTGACCAGCGCCAGTCCAAGGATCATCACCCCGACGAAGGGGATAATCGAGCGGTAGATGTCCATCAGCGAGATCTCCGGCGGCGCCATCGCCCGCATCAGGAACAGGTTGTAGCCGAAGGGCGGCGTCATGTAGGCGATCTGGCAGGTTATGGTGTAGAGCACCCCGTACCAGATCAGGTCGAAGCCCAGCTCGCCGACCAGCGGCACATACAAGGGCGCCACGATCACCAGCATCGCGGTGTCGTCGAGGAAGGTGCCCATGATCAGGTAGCTCAGCTGCATCAGGATCAGCACCTCCCACGGCCCGAGCCCCAGCCTGTCGAGGAACAACCCCTCGATAGCTTTGACCGCGCCGAGGCCGTCGAACACCGCTCCGAAGCAGAGCGCGGCGAGGATGATCCACATGAACATGCACGAGATCGCCAGCGTCTGGCGGACCGAGGTCTCAAGCACCTGCCAGTTCATCCGCCGCCGCAGCACCGCCGCGAAGAACGCGGTCAGCGCGCCGATTGCCGAGCTCTCCACCAGGCTGGTCCAGCCGTTGACGAAGGGAACCATCATGGTACCGAAGATCACCAGCGGCAGGATGCCGGCAGCCAGCAGCCGCAGCTTCTCACCCATCGGCACATTGCGTTCCTCAGGTGGCAGCGCCGGGCCGAGATGCGGCTGGAAGCGGCAGCGGACGGCGATGTAGAGCACGAATAGCCCGGCCATCATCAGCCCTGGGAATATGCCGGCGAGCCAGAGCTGCCCCACCGGCTGCCGGGCGATCATCGCATAGAGCACCAACACCACCGAGGGCGGCACCAGGATCCCCAAGCTGGAGCCCGCTTGGATCACCCCGGTGACCATCCGGGTATCGTATTTGCGGCGCAACAGCTCGGGCAGCGCGATCGTGGCGCCGATCGTCATGCCGGCGACCGATAGCCCGCTCATCGCCGAGATCAGCACCATAAGCCCGACGGTGCCGATCGCCAGCCCGCCGTTGAGCGGCCCCATCCAGACATGGAACATCTTGTAGAGATCGTCGGCGATGCGCGACTCCGACAGCACATAGCCCATGAAGATGAACATCGGCAACGTGAGCAGCGGGTACCACTTCATCAGCTTCATCGCCGAGGCGAAGGCGAGGTCGTGCCCGCCGCGGTCGCCCTATAGCGCCAGCGCCGCCACCACCGCGACGAAGCCGATGGCGGCAAAGATCCGCTGCCCCGTCATCAGCATCAGCATCATCGAGGCGAACATGGTCAGGGCGATCATCTCGTAGGACATAAGGCAGCCCCGTCCTTGGTCGCGTCCTCCGCCCGGTCGTCGATGTCGACGCCACGGATCGTAGCGGTGTCGCGAAACAGGATCGCCAGCACCTGCAGGATCATCAGCAGGATGCCGAAGCACATAACAACCTTGATCGGCCATAGGTGAGCGCGCCAGATGCCGGGGGCGCGCTCGAGCCGGCCAACTTCCTCGGCACCGGTCACCAGCCCGGCAAAGAACGCGAGCGGATCGCTGCCCCAATAGCCAAGCGAATAGGCGGTCGAACCGAGCCCGCCATAGAGCAGCACGCCGAGGAAGAACAGCAGCGCCGCGACGGTGATCGCGTCGGCCCACGCCCTGGTCTTCTTCGACCAACCGCCGTAGAGCAGGTCCATGCGCACGTTCGCCCCGAGCTGGAGCGCATAGGGCCCGCCGAGGATGTAGTAGGCTGTGATCGCGAACTGCGCCGACAGCAGGGTCCAGTGCGCCGGCGAGTCGAGCAGGTTGAACGGCTCGCCCGAGATCGCCTTGGAGATAGACGACCAGAGCAGGATCGCCATCATCAGGAACAAGAGATACATGACGATCCGGCCAATGAACCGGTTCATCGCGTCGACCCTGCGCACGTATGTCTTGATGAAGCCAGGCAATCTCCGGTCCCCCTACGCCCCCTCCGTAACCTGCGCCAGCGAACCCGGCGACTCTTCGGCCATCTCGTCCCCGCCAGCGGAGTCGGCGGTCAGATCATTCGGTTTTCGCGTGTCACATTCAAGAGCCCATGTGAAAATCCCTGTCCGGCAAGGATATTGGCGGCGCCATCCGCGACCGCAGCGCCGTGGGCACCGCACGCGACGCCGGCGATTGACATCCGCGCCGGATGCGCTCGTATGCTGTCCGACGGCACCAACCACCATCCCCAAAGGGAGCACCGAATGCCCTGGTCCATCGGCGTCGACGCGGGCGGCACCTTCACCGACTTCTTCGCCCGCGAAGCCGGGAGCGGCCGGGTGGTGCGGCACAAGCGGCCCTCGACCCCGGACGATCCCAGCCGGGCGATCCTCGACGGGCTGGAGGAGCTCGCCGCAAAGGGCGGCATCGATCTCGGCACGGTCGACCGGCTCGGCCACGGCACCACGGTCGGCACCAACGCCCTGATCCAGCGCCGCGGCGGCAAGGTGGCGATGATCACAACCAAGGGGTTCCGCGACCTGATCGAGATCGGCCGCCAGATCCGCCCGCACATGTTCGACCTGCAGCGCGACATGCCGCCTCCGGTGGTGCCGCGCCAGCACCGGCTGGAGCTGGCCGAGCGGGTGATGGCCGACGGCAGCGTGCTGACCGCCCCCGATGCCGCCGAGATCGCCGCCCTGACGCAGACGGTGCGCGACAGCGGCGCCGAGGCGGTGGCGGTCTGCTTCCTGTTCTCCTTCCTCAACCCCGAGCACGAGCGCCAGGTCGGCGCGGCGATGGCGGCCGCCCTGCCAGAAGAGCAGATCTCGCTTTCCTCCGAGGTCCGGCCGGAGTTCCGCGAATACGAGCGCTTCACCACCACCGCGATCAACGCCTATCTGCAGCCGGTGATGGGGCGCTATGTCAGCGCGCTGCATGCCGGGATCGCCTCCCGCGCGCCGGGCGCCGCCATCGGCATCAACCAGTCGAATGGCGGGCTGATGACGCCCGCGACCGCGCGCCAGTTCCCGGTGCGCACAGCCCTTTCCGGTCCCGCCGCCGGGGTGGTGGGCGCGATCCACGAGGCCAAGGCGGGCGCGCGGCCCTCGGTGATCACCATCGATGTCGGCAGCACCAGCGCCGACATGGCGCTGATCCAGGTCGGCGCCGCCGACCTCTCTTTCGAACGCGAGGTGGCCGACTTCCCGATCCGCCTGCCGGTGATCGACATCCACACCATCGGCGCCGGCGGCGGCTCGATCGCCTGGTTCGACCGCGATGGGCTCCTGAAGGTCGGCCCGCAGAGCGCCGGGGCCGATCCCGGCCCCGCCTGCTACCGCCGCGGCGGCACCGAGCCGACGGTCTCCGACGCCAACCTGGCGCTCGGCCGGCTCGGGCTCGAGCTGGTCGATGGCGGCATGACCCTCGACGTCGCGGCCGCCCGCGACGCGCTGGCGCCGATCGCCGAACGCCTCGCCATCTCGGTCGAGCGCGCCGCCTTCGGGGTGCTGGAGATCGTCGCAGCCAACATCGTCCGCGCCATCCGCACCATCTCGGTCGAGCGCGGCTACGACCCGCGCGCCTTCGCGCTGATGCCCTTCGGCGGCGCCGGCCCGCTGCATGCGCGCGAGATCGCCATCGAGCTGGGGATGGGCGAGATCCTGGTCCCTGGCGCCCCCGGCGTGCTCTGCGCCGAGGGTCTCCTAGTCGCCGACCAGAAGGAGGATTTTGTCCAGTCCCGCCGGGTGCCGCTGACCGACGCGGCCCTGCCCGCCCTGCTGGCCGATGCCGGGAAGCTCCTGGCGGAGGCCGGGGCGTGGTTCGAGCGCGAGGCGATCCCCCTGCCCCGCCGGGCGCTGGAGATGGTGCTCGACTGCCGCTACATCGGCCAGAACTTCGAGCTCCATGTGCCGCTGGCCGAGGGTGCGGCGTTGAGCGTCGAGGTCCTGCCGGCGCTCGACGGCATCCTCGCCGGGTTCTTCGCCGCCCATCGCAAGGCCTATGGCTACGCGGTCGAAGCCGAGCCAGTGGAGGCCGTCAACCTGCGCCTCACCGCCCGCGGACGGGCGGTGGCCGGGCGCGAGGCCGCGCTCACCGGCGCCTCCACCGCGCCGCAGCCGAAGGCGCACCGCCCGGTCTGGTTCAGCGCCGAGGGGCCAATCGACACCCCGGTCTACCGCCGCGGCGACCTCGCCCCGGAGACGAAGCTGCTCGGCCCGGCCATCGTCGAGCAGATCGACGCCACGACGCCGATCCACCCCGCCGACATCGCCACCGTGGATGCGGCCGGAAACCTGCTGATCGAGGTGCGGCCATGACCGAGCCCATTTCCATCGACCCGATCGAGATCGAGATCCTGCGCAACGCCTGCCTGTCGATCACCGACGAGACCTTCGCCTCGCTGACCAAGTCGGCCTTCTCGACCAACATCAAGGAGCGCAAGGACCACTCCACCGCCATCGTCGACGCGCGCGGGCGGCTGATCGCCCAGACCATGGCCTCGCCGATCCACATCGCCTCGATGACCGGGCTGATGGAGACCATGCTGGCCCGGTATGGCGGCCCCGAGGGCAACTTCCCCGAGGTCGATCCCGGCGACATCTTCATTGCCAACGACCCCCATGTGGCGGGCGGCACCCACCTGCCCGACGTCAACATGGCGATCCCGGTGTTCTCTGGGGATCGCATCCGCGCCTTCGTCTGCAACATCGCCCATCATGCTGATATCGGCGGCACGGTGCCGGGCTCGATGGCGGGAGGGATGCGCGAGATATTCCAGGAGGGGCTACGCATCCCGCTGATCCGCCTCTTTCGCAAGGGCGTGCTGCAGCAGGACATCTTCGATCTGCTGCTGCTCAACGTCAGGGTGCCGCAGGAGCGCCGCGGCGACTACAACGCCCAGATCGCCGGGTGCCATCTCGGGGCCAAGCGGCTGGCGGAGGTGATCGAGACCTGGGGCATCGCCAAGATCGAGGCCGCCTTCGGCGAGATCATTGCCCGCACCGAGGCGCGGATGCGCCAGGCGGTGGCCGGGCTGCCGGACGGCACCTACCGCTTCGACGACGTGATGGACGACGACAGGCTGGGGACCACCGACATACCGATCAAGCTGGCGGTGGCGATCAGCGGCGACCGCATCCGGTTCGACTGGACCGGCAGCGCGCCGCAGGTGGCGGGCAACATCAACGTCACTCTGAACGCCACCGTGGCCGCCTGTGTCTATGCCCTGCAGGCGCTCGTCGACCCCGATTGCCCGAACAACCAGGGCGTCATCGACGTCGCCGAGGTGGTGGCGCCGGAGGGAACGATCGTCAACGCCCGGTTCCCGGCCCCGGTGGCGGCGCGGATGCACACCTGCCAGCGCATGGTCGACGCGGTGATCGGGGCGCTGGCCCCGGCGCTGCCCGAGCGCGCCATCGCCGCCGGCAACGGCGCCAACACCACCGCGGTGTTCTCGGGCACCGACCCGCGCACCGGCGAGGCTTATGTCTATCTGGAAACCCTCGGCTGCGGCCACGGGGCGCGGGCGACCCATGACGGCAAGGACGGGGTGCAGGTCAGCCTGACCAACACCTCGAACCTGCCCGTCGAGGCGATCGAGCTCGAATACCCGCTGATGGTCGAGGCCTACGGGCTGATCCCCGGCTCCGGCGGCCCCGGCCGGCACCGCGGCGGCATGGGGCTGAGGCGCGTGGTCCGCCCGGTGGGGCACGACTGCAACTTCAACGGCGCCGGCGAGCGCTTCACCTACCGACCCTGGGGCGTCTTCGGCGGCGGGCCGGGCGGCATGGGCCGCTTCGCCATCGCCCGCGCCGGTGGCCGCGAGGAGGTGCTGGAGACCAAGCCGAGCGGGGTGCGCATCTCGCCCGCCGACCGGGTGATCGTCGAGACCCCCGGCGCCGGCGGCTACGGCCCGCCCGAGGACCGCGCCCCCGAGGACCTCGCCCGCGACCGCATCGCCGGGAAGACAGGGACATGACACCGCTGGGCGGGTGGCAGACCCCCATCCTGTCCTTCCCCCTTCCAGAGGGAGGTAGGGGAATCGCATATGGCGGATTTTGGGTTGCGGTTGTTGGTGAAAGGGGTTCTTTGGTAGGGCAGTTCGAACCATTTGAGGGCTGCCGATGTCGTGTCTTGCGCCGCCTTTTCCGA
>Ga0049105_1000280_pt1 | contig 15765 bp, 8 predicted proteins | sample WorMetvaBAHAMAS1_FD_61260 | JGI IMG/M metagenome (GOLD analysis project Ga0049105, IMG submission 61260) | Worm MetaG Olavius vacuus BAHAMAS.1 | ecosystem: Host-associated > Annelida > Digestive system > Unclassified | place: Germany: Marburg | collected 2013-04-09
TAAATACATACCCTACTCTTGAATGACATACAATACACATTAGATTATTTTTCATTTTCATGGTTTTAGTGTACTTACACATTTCTATGCAATGATATATTATACTTATTTGCATGCTAGCATATATACCGTAAGGTAGGTACGAGGCTACGAGTAAAGTATACCTATTACTCGCACAATAAACTCTCTAGGCATAATTCTATACTAAAATATTTCGTCGGAAATTTAGTAACTGCAGCACCCCCACAGTATTCATCTGCAATACGCCTATGGTGTAGGCAGTAATTGTGTTGGCGCCTTAGCTTAAGCGGATGACCGTGGTTTAATTGCAGGTGGTGCTACTGGTCTCCTGAAAATGTTGGCCATATGCGACGCATCTAGTTGCTGCATGAATATTAATGCAGAAAAATGTAAGTGCATAGTTGTACTTGGCAGCTGTAAATAGTCTGATCTTATTGTCATCTTGGGCACATAATAAGCAGTTCACTGGGCGACTGGCAGGATATTCTGAGCAGGTGTAATGCTTTGATGGGATAGGTTAACAGTGTTTTGTGTTACTTTGGGAAACTTCCTTCTTCTGTTAAGGACTTCTGGCCCAGCTGTTTGTTTCATATTGTACTAGTTTTTACGGTTGTGTTTTATGGGATCTATCTTGCAGAGCCCTAGATGATTTTTATGCTGCATAGCGGAAGAGCATTAGAAGAATCTGGAACCTTTCCTGGCAAGCATATGGTTATCTGCTGGCCTTGCTGGGCGCTTGTTTGCCTGTGCATGATGAGTTGTGTTTGAGAGTTATGAAGTCTGTACGATCGTGTTTTGCACATCACAACACCCTTGTTAGTTCTCTTGCACGACACGGCGTTATTTACAGCTTTAGCTCCCCGGTCGGTCGTAATACGCTACGCTGTGCACAGCAATATTCGTGTTCTGTTGAGGACTTGCTCCGTCGTACGGTCGTAGCTCCGTACATGGTACTGGTTAATTATTGTGCGTTCGAAAGCGTGTAACTGCTGATAAGGTACAGGAGCGGCTCTATGTTTTTAAGAAAAGGGTGCAATATTACTGCGAGCGAAGGGGGTTGTACCGCCACATATGACATTCTGAGGGTACATCAGCTGCAAAGAGATATACGGAGAGCCTATTGAACAGCGTTACCCAAGAATATGCTTGCTACAATATTTCTTTACTGGTCATGCATTTATAGTCTAGGCCTATAAATAAGCATTCCAAATCACCTACAAGATAGCACAAACAGTAGGCAAAAAGAATGCCGCGCAGCACAGAAAGCCAAATACTAAACACTGCATCAAGGCCTGTGCAGGTCCGACGTCGACATTCAGGATATCCCAACATTAATTTCGCTAATTCAATCAATCTAGCAACGACAACGCCAAAACACTATATCGTAATAGTTGTGAAACCTGCGATCAGTTACCCGATGGCAAGGTGAGTGACTTAGAGTGACTCAGTAACCTTCGTCATTCATCAATATCATTGTCATCATCATCATCATCATCAGTTAAGAGAACAAGGAGATAGTTAGGAGATAGGGATAAAAGGAGTGTCAAGGGAGACGTCTCCTGACCTCCAATATTTAAGAGTCTAGACTGATAATACCTCTGTGAGCCGTAACCATTACGCGCTATCGCCGCATGATACAGCCGAAATGTCAATCGCGACAGCGCGGAAACGCACGAGGTCGACAAGAATAATCTTCTTGTCCGATTGTTCCAGGAAACCAAACGCACCGACGCTGCCTTGAGACCCGCACCGTAGCGGAAGACGAACAGACGAGGGGAGGGGAAGGGAAGTCAGGGAGCCAACGGACGCACGCAATATTACATAAGTGTGTACGTCGATCTGACGTGATGTTACGATGACAGGCTGAAATAAATAAGTAAAAATATTTTTACCTCGGTTTTTTTCCGGTTCTCGAGCAAGTGCAAAATTTAACATGCTTTTAAGTCTGTAATGTCAAATTTTCAATGTCATTGTAGTATCAAACTGTGCCAAAATTGCCAAGTGCTGAAGTCGAATGTGAATTTCGTTGTACCCCCTGCGGGGTAGGTCTACAGGCATCAAAAGTGCGGGGTATACCCCGCACTTTTGATGCCTGTACGTTGTACCCATACACCTTTCCCTGGTGGCGCCGCGCCGCCCATGGGTACGAACTGCTGCAGGATATAGTGCAAAAGTGTACAATGTTTAGAGACGGACTGTTACGTTTTCCTGACGCGTTCACTGTTGATGACTTCACGAACACTGCGTGTTGTTTGTGAACATGTCGACCAGTGGTCAAAGTAGGATTGAACAGGTGGAAGAACGCATTCCTTCCCTCTTCCCTCCCTTCCTCTCTCCTCCCTCCTCTCCCCTCCCCTCCCGCCTCTCCCCTCCCGCCTCTCCCCTCTCCTCTCCTTCGCCCTTCCCTCCTCCCTTAGAAGTAGGGCATCGCAGCTAGGAGGTCTGGGGAGCGCTGTAAGCTTCCCCAGCGGGGTCTGGGCGGAACCCCAGCCGAAATCGAAATCGAATTTGGTGCATTTTAGCCTTAAAACCTGACATCTGGTGGCCACAATTTTAATAATTTTCCTGAGAATCAACAAATCAAATGTCGTGTAGTTAAACCGTATTAAGGGAAATGAATGTCCGTTGAGGCGTTGACTCTAACTTCAGTTGTGAAATCGACAATGCAGCATTATCAGTTAAACATCTAAAACATGATAAAACACAAGATAGACCTAAGCGCTGTACAAGGTAGTAAATAAACTGATAGTAATGGATAAAAAAGAATAATAGTTCTAAGACAAACAAGCTCAAACACATCGGGCAATAGCAGTGTTGCAGCAGATGATTATTGGAATGCAGTTCGGTTAATAACAGTTCTTGTACAGTATTCGCAGTGTGAACGATTTATATAATATGATAAATAAGCTTAAGGCTTTCCGACATACCTGCCAGTTGGCGTAATAAAATAGGCCCTGGGGACGGCTCCAGACATATTTAAACTGTAATAACTCTGACGTGGATTGCTCGATTTCGCTAAAATTTGGTATGCGGGTGCGCTATGGGTACTCAGAGGTCGCGTACTGAGTGAAACTCGCCGACCTTGAAATCCAACGGGGATTGAATCCCAACTTTTTAATCATTAAATCGCTATAACTCAGCCGCGTATTGGTCGATTTCGCCAGCATAATTTCGTTGATTAGAAGTAGCAGAACTGCAGTAAAATACAATACAATAATAATGCAATAATGAAAATGTCACTACTAATGGGATGGATGGTCAACGACATCTTACACCATTCCGGAAAAAGTTTATGGAACAAATTAAGAATGTAGGCTAAAATTTATTAGTAAAACCGTTGCTCATCAAAAAACGCTTAAGACGATGTTTAAAAACAGACACAGAAGGTGCACAAACAACATCATCACATCACTATAGGCTTGATTTTTTGAATGTGTTGGACTACGATCAATAAAAACTCTCTATTCAATAATAGTGAGCTTTGGAAAACAGCAGGCAAATCTCATTCTGACGTCGCTACAACACAAAGGGTCGGTCTTGTGTATAATGTTATCTACAAAATCGAAGACCTATGTGTTGTGTATACTGCATTTTCTTTCACTATCTACGTCTTACTTGAGTGCTCTATATTACCTGTATTGCGCATTACCTGTATTTCCTATTACCTGGCGAGACAACCGTCTGAAAAGACATGGAATCGATAAATACGACATGCGAAGACGTTTGTCTCAATGCATTTGACTGAGACAAAAGGAAAGAATCGGTTGTTTGATGTCTTCGTCGCTGGATAGACTAAGATCTAAAGTAACAGCTATGTAATTGATCTGATAAGTGGCAGTTGCGCTTACGAAAATTACGAAATTGCGAAGCATGTAAGAGCAGCTTCCGCTTCCTTTCTGTTCCTGCCAAACTGTTTTATTATCTGTGTACTGTGTCTGTGTTTGGTAAATATATCATTTAACAGATGGATAGATCATATATAATAATAGATAATGCAACCCGCCTGCTCACTTCGGATTAAACTATACAGCACTAAGCACGATAACAAACCATTTGTGTCAACCCATACACTTGGTGACAAAATCCATAGCTATAGAAAGGTTTCTTTTAGACTCGAGGAGCAAAGCTGAGCGGAAACTCAAACACGACTGCCTATTTTGGTTACGTCTATAACAATAGCATGCATGACTACTTAAAACGTATTTCTTATCACAGCATTTCCTCTTTGTTAGTTTTTAGCCCATACACGTATACTTTGTGCCGCCACATTGACACTGTAATGCACCTGGTATTGTAATCAATGTAAAAAACTTATCAGTTTATCACACAGTGTAAACGCGACATTATAGGGCCTAATTCAATCCTTTAAAACAGCAAAAAATCATTGTGTTTGACCCCATGATGTGCAAAACTTCAGATGTGCCCTTACAAGAGGAGCTGCTGTGTTGATCATTTGTAGTAGGCTACGTTGTGGTATGTGCCAAACTTGAATTGCAAGTATTGAAGGTTGGCCGGTTCTCACTGGCTGGTACATGTTAAAATCTAAGAGTCTACTATAAAATTGCATCGAGATTAATACAAGCTCGTGTATAACGGTAATGCATGGTGCCTGATGCAATCACATAACTTGCCTATATAAATAATTAAACATATAGTCACTCAACTAACACATTACAACTAATATACCATAAACTAATAGGAAATAAATGTTTACTAATTCCATCAATGCGTTGCTTACTCTGTATTTAAGATTATCTATTTTTTAAACTGACACTACCACTTACTTGTGTTTCGTTACTCTGGATGGTGATGGAGGATGATGATGATGGTGGTGGTGATAAGTTAAGGTAGTGATGATGATGATGGTGGTGGTATTAATGATGGCAAAGGGAGGAGGAGATGGCAGACGACGATGATGATAAGTTTAGATAAAGGGTGATAATAGTGATGACGAAAATTACAACAATGATGGTTGTATTCTTCTGGTGATAATTCGTAAAACGGAAGGATCCAAATGCTGAACGTTTAGAATGTATAAGCACAGTGCTCGTTATGTTGCGGTAATAGGGTTGAGCCTGTTCAACTTCTCCTTCAAAATCGTCTGAAGACTTCGTAACGTGACGAATAGATCACGGGATTCAGGCGAGCATTGACAAAACCAAGCGCAGTGAACAGAACGAACAGGACCGTCGTCACAACTCAAAAGACTTCAAGCAGTCATCAGCGCTGCGGCTTGTCTCATCCTCTCGGGATGTCGATGCGACCATATCACTCCGCTGCTCGTGCAGCTTCATTACTGCGTGTCCCTGAGAGGATTGAATACAAGCTTTGCATGCTGGTATATCGCTGCCTACACGGTATGGCTGATGATTACCTGGCCAGCGGCTTCCAACGCGTGTCCGATGTTGATACTCGGCGACATCTACATTCGGCGGCAACATCACAACTGATCGTACCCGTCACCCGCTGTTCAACACTTGGCGACCGCGCATTCCCTGTCGCCGCTGCACGCGCTTGGAACGCTCTTTCGCACTCAGTGACATCTGCACTGACTCTGCCTACATTTATACGACATTTAAAGACACACCTATTCCATCGCAGTTTCTATTCGTAGTTCTATGTCTTTCTTATGTTGTTGCACTGTGCCCCTGAAGCGGATTTTAGCGCTATATGTCGTCGTCCGTCCGTCCGTCTGTCTGTCTGTAACGTTCGTGCACCCTACTCCGATGATTGGAATTTTCGGAAATATTTCTACGCCAATTGGTACGTTGGCCATCTACTGACATCCAGTTAAAATTTTACGGAGATCGTCCCAGGGGAACCCCTCCGTCGGTGGAGTTAAACACAAGAGGGGTAGCCGAATATAGCGATTTGGACCTATCGGACGCTATATCTCCGAAACGGTGCAAGATAGGAGGTAAGTTACTATTAGTGACTAATAGGAAGTCCATATGGGCTTTCGATTGGTACCAAAATCGGTGACATTGAATGACCTTGAACGGCGTAATGGCCACTGCCAAGTAACTAGGACCGAAATGACCCATGACCAAACACCAGTATTAGAATACAGTTTTTAACACGACCTGTTTGAAGAACAACAACAACTGTTTGTTGTGATTTCCAGAGATGTGCGGACGCGGACGCGTCCGCGGACGCGCACGCCTGAAAATTCGCGGACGCGGATCATTAACTCAGCTCGGTACTGGGCAAGCTCACCCGCCGAGCACAGTGAGCAGATGCTATAGTGCTGACGGACGCGCTCTATCCCAGTCAGCCCCACTGCTTTCACATATTTACGGAAATATTTTTGCGAGTGCATTTAAACAGACCCGATGTCGTCTCGGCGAGACTCGGCGAAGTGAAACTCTCGTCGACGGGTAAAATTTACCGGTAGATCGTTTGCGAGTGTGTTTACAGAAGCGCTCAGCGAAGTCACAGCTCCACTGGTAAAACGCGGATGTGCGTATGCGGATATGGAACGTGTACAATGCGGGTACTGATGCGAATCCTAACGCTAATGATGACCCTACCACTTAACCTAACCTTACCTAAACCCTAAGCTTGACGTTAGGCCTCATAAACATCTGCCCATAGTATGATGACTACACAGATCATGTGCAAGCAGGACAGGTTTATGGAATGAATGTTATTCTTCTAATTAATGCATTCAGTGCTAGATTGCTACTTGCCTGTGTAAAAAGACGACCTGTTGGTTGGTGGGTGTGACCGCTGGTATACTCTCCAGCCGTAGCCTACCTACCGGTTGTAAACCTAACCCAGCCTGGCTGGCTGTGCGACCGCTTGTCTTTTCATGTACACCAGATTGCTAAAATGTAACCACTGACTTTGTCTCTAGTTTACCATTGTATCATCCTTATAGTCATTTTAACGCACATCTTGAATGCGTTGTTGCCATCGGCTATCTGTGCGTCCATCCGTCCGTCTGCCACACTAGTGATCCACGCCCAAGCGCTTCAACATATTAAAATGTCTTTTGCACCGTCCGTTATAGCTATGTTAGATGAACGCTGTCTTAGCAGTTAGCTAAGCTTCTTGTTTGTATTTCGTAGTACGTGTACGTTGTAGTCGTGAAAAAGTTCACGTTCGCTATCTCATCTGCTGATGAGTTTCTTGTTACTGATAGCGTCACTCTAATCTCGTCGTATATGAATGAATGTCTCGCGGCAGAATTGAAATCTAGTCAACACATGCAGGAAGATCTTCTTTCAGTTGCTGTGGTTTAAAAGATAATGTTCGCTCACTCACTTCATGATGTAAACCAGGGCTGCCAAGCGATTAACTGTTCACATCTCGTTGCTCTCGCCACTAATTATTTTAGTGCGTTCGAACGCACATTTTGTTTCTGGTGACTTGTGTTATTTGTGCCGTAGACCTAGTCGTCGTCATCTAACGTCTGAACTCCGTTTTCAACATGTTGCTTTTGAACACTTTCAACGTGTTGCATTTGATCACTTGTCCACAATGTTGCTGCTAATTTGAAAGTTTGCCATTCAAATGCTGCTTGACAACTAACAGTATGCGAATTAATATTTGTTGTTGCTCAGTGAATGGTTGAACGTCAGTTGAATGTAATGATTTGATAATGAAATGTGAAATAAACCGATAAATAATTGATGTTATTGTCGAATGATGGCGCTGCTAATTTGCGTAACTGCGTAGTTTTGTCACTGCGTTAAAAATACTGTAGAGATGCGATGATGACAAGGACGATAACGATAACGATAATGCCACACGTGGTGTATACGAGGGACCGAATGAACTTCATTGGCCAATTGTCAGATATCAGTTCTGTAAAGGCCTAAGAGAAAAAAATAAAAAAGACACATTGGAAATACAACAATTTTCTGAAAATGACGGGTAAACTTACTCATCTTGAAAAATGGGAAAAAGTTAGCAGTATTAGCAACACTCCAACATGTCATAAAGCAGGTGATCACGCTGATCATCGTCTTCAGAACATTCAACTCCGTGCGAGACAATTTGTCGCCAGTTGTGGTTCCAGTAGCTTGCTGCCGAACGTGTCCAGCATTTTCATCACGTGACGTGTTTGTCATGGCAACATTCTGACTACGAGCCGTGTGACTACCGACCACCTTGCTCTGACGACAATGAAATCAACACTTTTGACGGAACGTTGAATGCAGTCAAGGATGAAAAATGTACATACAATACGTCGTCAATTTCGTACACGAACGCACAAAAAGCATGCATACCTTTCTATAATGTACGATATAAACCAATGTTGTGTATTATTGGGCTAAGAACTTGCATTTGTCGTGTCAGCGAGTACGAGAACAAAAAGCTTAGCTAACGCAGAGATAGCGCGCGTCAGCGGTCGTTATGCCGTGCAATATCATTCAAGGGTCACTCTGTCAGTACCAATCAAAAACCCGTATGTGACTGCCTATTAGTAATTAATACTAACTTTCATGCTACCTCGCACCGTCCCTAAGTTACTGCAGATTTGTTAAGTCAAATTTGCGCTTGCTGCAACATATTTGTTAGAGGCGAACCCATAAATTCACGACCACGAAATATAACTTCATGAAACTAGAAACATCGCTGTATCGTAAGGTGCAAAATACGTTTCGATATCTTGAATCAGGCGTAGCTGACGTGTGTGACGGACATACAGACAGACAGACACACAGACAAACCCGCCGTTAGCAGTAGCACGGTCTACGCATCCAGTGGCGTCGCCAAGATTTGTTGTGAGGAGGGACAAAGCTGGAAATCATGTCAAGGGGCACTCACGGCAAACTTTAGGGCCGGGTGCAGCAGCTGCTCGATGACTAATAGTTTTGTGACTAATGCAGTACTGATCTAAAGAGCTGTGAGTTGTTGACATCTGCATCAGCTAATCTCACAGACTACGCAATACTTGGATAGTTGGTTGTCAGATTTACTCCAAAGTGAGCCAAAAATGAAATTGTTGGAAGTCGAGAGAGGGGACGTGCCCCCGTGCCCCATAGCTGGCGACGCCACTGATAGCATCCGATCGATGACTCGTAGCAGCCGTGATTAACACATGTCAAGAAAATTTCGCACTTCCACTAATTACGATTCCGGGCTTAGTTGGAGACAGATTGGTGGGAACTTACGGTTCAAAAACAATCATTCATTCATGTGACAAAATTTTATAACACTATATAGTGCAAAGCTACGAGGGGTAAAGGCGCTCGAGTCCCCACTTCACTATGGTCATTCTTCAGTTGTTCGGCAACAATCGCACGCCAGCTTCACAGCTAAAGCGGTGTTAACACTATCATACATGTACGGCGTACATGTTCGGCGTGCATGTACGGCGTACATGTATGATAGTGTAAACATTCATCGCACATGTACGGCGTACATGTGCGATGTTTCAAACATGTTGAAAACGACGTGCAATGACGCCGTACATGTGCGATGAATGTTTACACTATCATACATGTACGGCGTACATGTACGGCGTGCATGTACGCCGTACATGTATGATAGTGTAAACACCGCTTAAATCTGCCATCATATTACCACATTGGCCTATAGCACTTTGTCGTTACGGCGCGTTTCGTTAATGATCTACGCAGTACGCACAAAAATTTTTTTCTCTCCACGGCTGTGCTCCGAGATGTTCGCCACTCTGACACCAGATGTCACTGACTTGCTTACGACAGCATTAGAGAATGTAGTGATTAGTGATGCAACGATGGTTCGATATTCGCATGTTCGAAATTTTTTGCTAACCTACCTTCAAACCTTCGCGAAAAAAATTATTCACATCCGCATCACTAAAAGCGCCGTTGAAGAGTTTGTGTACTTTATGGTCGTAAAATCGACAATGACAGACATTTAGACATTTAGGCCTAATGGCGTCTTATAGTGTCAATAAATCACTCATTTGCATGACATCGGCCATTTTGTTACTTAAGCTGAATTCGTTTTGTTATAAATTCGTAATCAATGATTACAGCCTTCAGTAAAGAGGCACGGCCAGAAATAGTTCGTCATTTCATGCTCATTGCTTAACAACTCCAACAAAACAATATGAGAATTTAGTACGGATTTCCTTTAGTCAGAATTGCTAAACTGGACTGACACACAACACTATTACACACAAATAAGTATAAATACCATAGATATACACCGCGATTCATGAAACCGAGACATCTTGCCACGTTTGCTATTACAATAAACTTATACCAGGCTCTTAGGCTTGCTTTATCTTATTATTTCATACACTTGTTATCTGTCCCGCACAGCATATAGCATTGGACAGATTATAAAATCGGTTTGCGTCTGTCTGTCTGTCTGTCTGTCTGTCTGTCAGTGTATCTGTGTGGCGTCTGTGGGCACTCTCACGGTCGTATTATTTACTTGATCAATTTTCACCAAAATTGACACGCTAGGTGATACGGCTGAGGCGCTACAAGCGAATATCGGTTCAAAATCGGCGATTTTGTTCCAGCGTGGGCCGGTTGACCCAAAATTTCAGGTAGAAGGGGTCGCCCCCCACTAACCATTATTTCTCTCAGACAACTAGGCTAAATGGCCTTTGTAGGGTATAAAAATCTGGGCAGATCTTTCTTCCGTTTTGTCACAGTGCACGCGTTTGACAGACGGACGGACGGACATCTTTGTCGTCGCTAGTCCGCGCTAGCAACGCTGTAACATCAGTAAATTGATAAAGTCAAACGTTAATAATGCAGAACTCGGAGAAGCATTCGCCGCTTTTCGCGCTTGTTAAGTCGTATCCGGCTGCAAAATGATGAGCGACAATGCATCAGCAAATTGGCTGCGTTATCTGTCTTTTTATTCGCAGCCTTTGTTATCGCGAGGTATATGATTCAGAGAGTAGTGTTCTGCCGAAGAAATAAGAAAACGATACTAAAAATAAATGGCAACTACGTACCAGCATAGGCCAGTGATGTATTAGACCGACTGTGTACTTGAGTCGAACTCAAGTCCATAATTTTAGGACTCGTAGTCGAGCTTGAGCCCTGGGGACTCGAACTCTTACTTGCACTCTAGGCCTATGACGCTGTCGCATATTACTTCTTGCAGTGAGACAGTATATTTAGAAGCAAATCAATTCGGTGGACGTTTGGTGTCTATTTTAGTGTCGATGCCAGGTCGGCACTGCTCCACAGTATCTGGCGTTGCACTGGGCACCAGTCTCCGACTTTGCATCGCGACAATGCATCTTCGTTCGACTGCCACTTTTTCGTTAGTATTTACCGCCGTCCATCTCTGTGCCAGATTTGAAGTTTCTAGCTTCAGTCGTTCTCGAGATATTAGGGGGATCCCAAAATTCCAAAACTGGGTCACGTGACCCCCACATGACCCATTTTGACCTAATTTTGCATTGTTTTCGTCAGTACACACTGCCGGATCACATACGGCGGTCGGGCGTTTGCTGTCGCTGGCCCGTGGGTGTGGAACTTAAGCGGTGTTTACACTATCATGCAAGCACGTCGTGCATGCACGACGTGCTTGCACGACATGCATGCACGACGTGCTTGCATGATAGTGTAAATATTCATCGCACATGTATGACGTACATGTGCGATGTTTCAAACATGAGATGAAAACGACGTTCATGTACGACGTACATGTGCGATAAATGTTTACACTATCATGCAAGCACGTCGTGCATGCACGACGTACTTGCACCGCTTGACTGCCAAAACGTTTACGTCACCCCTCCTCCTGTTTTTGGCCGTTTTCTCAAAGCATTCCTTTTCTTAGATTACTATAGTATCAAGCGCATTAGAGGCTTTGGCGATGATGCGCTATATAAATCTACGTTTTACATTAAATTATATTACATTTTCATAACTCGTTACTTAAACAGCGTCTCTACAGTACTAATGTCCATTTTTATGGTCGGGTAGGCCTACTGCCGCCGATCGTCCGATTACTACGAAATTTGGCTATCACATGCTGAATGACATGTCGATGACGACACATACAGATGCCTTGGGGCAACAACGATGTTCATCTTATTAGGCTCATTGGAAAGCGCGTAGAGGACTTCCTATTAGAGTTAATTGAACCTTTTTTCTGGGAGCCACCTAGCGAATATCGACTGCAAATCGGCGTTTTCGCTCCGATGGAGTCAGCTTGACCCAAAATTTCTGGTAGAAGGGGTCGCCGCAAACCATTCTTGTTCTCAGAATATTAGGCTAAGTGATTTTTCGTCTGGTACAAAAAATGTGGACAGATCTTTTTCTCCGTTTTGTCAAAATTCACGCATTTGTCAGACGGACGGACAGACAACTTTCTCGTGACTAGACCGCCGTGCATTCAATGCAGCGCGGTAAAAATGCACTTTTAGTTAATTTTGTCTGCCTTACCGGAGAAACCCATTGACAATGCTGGTGAAAGAAATAAATGAATGATGTTCGCTGGAATATGCTAATTTAAATTTAAAGCACGTTATAAATGACCGTCACACATAATGCATTTGGCCTACAGGTTATAAAAGAATTTACATAAATGTAATTTACAATTTGAAAAAACTATGCAACCATGCATACAGTTTGAATGAAATTATAAATTACCCAAAAAACGCGAGTGTAATAAAAATAACAATTTTAAGACGGCGAAAATCTATTTGCATACTGTATTTCGATGAGATATCTCAATCCACGGCTGAAATAAAATTACTTCCAGTTTCGGATGACAGACGGCCGCCATATTGGAATTCTACCTCTGGTTTCGATTTTGATCTATGTGTAGTTTTCGGCATGTGATTTGGTTTCAGCCTGAAAATTTCGACATAATCAGACGATCCATGGCGGGATTATGACGTCATATCGATTTTTCAAGATGGCGGCCATGGAGTCAGAAATCTACTTCCGAGTTCTGTTTTAGTGGCTGCATTCGTTTAAGAATGTAAAAATCTATTTGCGTACCAAATTTCGATGAGATAGAGGCTTATCTCAAACCACGGCTGATAAAAATAATTCAGGTTTCGGAAAACGGACGGCCGCCATATTGAAATTTTATTTCCGGTTTTGATTTTACCTAATTTTCGTCATCGCCGTGTATTTCTGCATTGGCCTGCCAAATTCTGTCAAAATCGACCTACCGTCGGCGGACTTTGACGTCATATCGATTTTTTGCAAGATGGCACTGGCAGCCATATTGGATTTCATCTGGGTAACATTAGACCACCTACGAAGTGCAATTATTGGTGTCGGCTTGCTCTTCAAATTTGGTCTTGACAGGATTTATAGTTTTGGAGATATTGCGATATTTTGGCTTGAAATTGCCTATTCACGGTTATTTTGGGGGCTTTAAGGGCATATATCCCCCAAATGACGTCGTCACCCATCGTTCTAACCCCCATTAGGCACCTCCTTACGTGGAAACACGTCATTTGAGCCATAAAGCGTAAAAATCAATTCAGTGGTTCGACCTGGGCGCATTCCCGAGATAAAAATGGACAGGACAGGACAGTCAAAAAAGTCACAAAGTGGTAATATTTCGACCATATGGGGAGAAGCCCCCACTGTACCAAAAATTGAAATTGCGTGAAAATTTGAGAAACATAATAAGGGGTCTGGATACAAGCACCAGGGTAAGGAATTGTCGGCTTATCGTATGGCTGCGAAATGGAATATTCCTTCAAGTCGCCACAAGGTCTGGGTTGTCGTCCGTGAGAAAACGTTTAAAATTTCATATCTGTGTTTGTGTATCTCATTCGCTTATGGTCTGCCTTCGACCTTCTCATCCCTTCGACTAGCTGGCCCACCAAAAATGTTGACATGCTGATTAAATTTCATTACGTCCGTGCTCAACAGTTACCCAGGGTCCGCGCTCTTAATAGACAGGGAACAACGAGCGGAATAATCTTTGCGTCGGTATTACCGCTACAACGACGATGCACTTCGGAAGAGTAATTTCCGGCATCATCAGTCACCGGTTAATGCAATGGCGTGACGTGTCACACAGAAGCGCTAAACATGTAAATGTTTTCATTGTGACGCTGTGTTTTCAAACAAATAATGATGATGATTACGCTGCACAAGGTCATTCAAGGTCATCGAGGTCGGTATCAATCGAAGGCCCGTACTTCCTATTAGTGATTAATACTAACTGACATCCTATCTCGTACCGTTTCGGAGTTATCGCAGCTTATTGTTCAAATTTTGGACACTGCGTTTTTGAGCCCACCTTTGGGGGGGGCTTAGGGACAACGTACGATGTTCATCTTGGGCTCATTGGAAAGCGCGTCATAGACTTCCTATGTGTTAATTGAACTTTTTTCGCTAGGTGTTACGGCTGAGGCGCTACGGGCGAAAATACATGTACATCGAAAATCGGCGATTTCGCTCCGACGCGATCAGTTTGACCAAAAATTCCAGATAGAAGGGGTCGCCCCAACCAATCATATTTGCACGGATAGTTAGGCCAATGAATGCCTTACATCATTGTCGCTGACAGTTTTCAAACAAAGAAACTTTGTAGCAGACTTTCTTCAAGCCATGGTTTTACTAGGAAAACAGCCGTTTTGCGTTTTTGACCCTCCTTTGGGAGCTTAGGGCAACGTACAATGATCACCATAGGTTCATTGGAAAGCGCGGATTAGAGTTCCTATTAGTGTTAATTGAACTTTCTTCGCTAGGATGAGGTGCTACGAGAGAATATGGGTTCAAAATCGGCGATATCGCTCCAACGGGAGCCGGCTGACCCAAAATTTCAGGTAGAGGAGGTCGCCTCCACCAACCATTCTTTTTCTCAGAAAATTATGCTAAATGATCTTTCGTATGGTATAAAAATCGGGACAGATCTTTATTCTGTTTTGTCACAATCCACGCGTTTGACAGTCAGACGGACGGACGGAATTATCATCGCTAGATCGTGTCTGCATTTTATAGCAGCGCGGCAGAAACATTTGTAAACTTTGAATAAAAACGCTAACAAAAATGCCGTTGAATGCATAATGCCTGACACGACTAAGCCGAAGAAAGATTGAAAACACATCAAATGATTGCCGTCAATCATTAAGGCCAGTTTATTTTTAAATGAAACAAATATCTGTATATGTTCATACGCTATTAATTTAACGATTTTTTATTTGTAAAATTGTTGGGAAAAAAGTGCAAAACGTAAAAAGTGCAAAACGTAAAAATGTGAGAAGAATAAAAAAACTTGCAAAAAAACGTTTTTATACATAATGGACTACAATTGATTTCCTGTAAAGAATCGCTTCAGAAATGGCAGTTATATGTCTGATGAAGCATGAAGCTATATGCACCACTCTTGCGTTGCAAATGTTTTGTGGGAAATTGTATTGCACGTATGCGGCCATCTTTAGTAAAAGCGTCCCGCAGTGATAAACTCGGTGACGGTGACTGCGGAAACTAATGTGTGAAGACGCAGAGTGACGTAGCAGGTTTCCACTGCAGCTGACAAGGACCGACTTGTGACAACTTCACTGACATTATACTTCGCACTATCACGAAAGTGGATGAGGAAGAACGTTAGCTAGTAGTATTCGACGTGCAACTTATGGCAGATATGAATATGAGCGGATTCATCGACCACAACAACACGACGCTCTTTGCTAATCGATCTGAAGTCAACTTACCTGATTCTACAATTCTCGCGCTGCAATACTTCATTTTGTACCTGGCTCTGGCACTGGGAATTCCCGGCAACATTCTGTCGGCGATTGTCTGGTTGCGAGGTCCCGTCGTCAGCAAGAACTCATCATCCGTCTACCTCGCAGCGTTA
>Ga0049105_1000281_pt1 | contig 15745 bp, 8 predicted proteins | sample WorMetvaBAHAMAS1_FD_61260 | JGI IMG/M metagenome (GOLD analysis project Ga0049105, IMG submission 61260) | Worm MetaG Olavius vacuus BAHAMAS.1 | ecosystem: Host-associated > Annelida > Digestive system > Unclassified | place: Germany: Marburg | collected 2013-04-09
AAAAAATCTCATAACTTTTTGGAATATTTGGCTTTTATTGATAATAAAAACGACTTTGTAACAGCGGCTTGCTTTTTTAGCTTTCTGTGTCAAATTTGTTAAATTTGTAGGACGTGATGGCAAGCGACATTGACAACGTTCGACAGCACATGCAGTCATATCTTGGTCGGCTGCAGAAGATGGATCGTAGCATCACGTTCTCCCATCAAGAAGTCTGTACTGTCTGGATGTCTAGCAAGACAGTTTGCTATTCTTACAGCTGACTAACATACACAACTTTTTTATAGATTTTTTTATGCGCATTGTTTATTGTCATGTTTTTATTTTTTTAATTAATTCCTTAGTTTAGACATTGTTTGGTACACAAAGCTGGCTACCAGTCAGTTTTCAGGTGCATGCTAAATAATTGTTAGCATAATAAGGTATTACAAAACAAACACACAGGCGATTAATTCAATCAAATAGTGGATGAGTGTTCTGTATGACCTGGACATAACAGTAACTACAGCTAAGAGAGTGTTGGTATTACTCGAGTGTTTTGTCGCTGCAGTTTCTGGACTACTTGTATTCCAAGCACAACAGCATCTGGGATGAAACGCGCAATGCTGTCGTCCAGGACATGGACCACCCATTGACTCACTACTGGATTGCATCATCTCACAACACGTATGCACTACTGTCTGTTGGAATGCTTATTTGTTATGTCATCCGCATGCTCTTATTTAAGTTGTAGTAGCATGTTGTATGTGATAGTGTAATATAGGAGTTATTTAATTGTTATAGGGTTATCTCATATGTGTACATGTGAATGGTCAAAATCATGTCGTTGTGGTGTGTAATAAAATCCAGAGTCAAGTTGATTGCTGTTATTTAGGTAACAACAGGCAAAGATGATGATTTGACAGTTTATTCCCATTTGATCTTTAGCTGACCAGCCTTTCACTAGGCTTACAGGACTAGGCTACTGTATGTCAGCAAACAACTCAACTGATGTGGAAATTACATTGTTATATTCAAAGCTGCTTGACCATTATTTCAGCCTTAGGAAAACGTTTCTCAATATTACCCAGAACAACAAGCTACATTATACTGATGATAGTTTTGATGAGAGATTTTTACCATTGTTATATAATATATGAGCAGGTGGTGTACTTTATTAATTGTAATAATGGTAATAATAATAATAAAAGCAGCAGCAGTATAAAAATGTACATATGCTTGCTGCTTAATGCTCTTAAAGGCACTGACTGCTTATTACCTCACACGTGTGATGTGCAGTTTGTGTGTATTGTAGGTATTTGATGGGCGACCAGTTTAAGAGTGATTCGTCCTGTGATGCATATGCACGTTCTTTGAGAAATGGAGCACGGTGCATAGAGTGTAAGTTTACACTCTGTCCAGACCAAAAGTGGACCTCAAAATCAATGGCTATAATTTAACAGAAACCTGCCATTTTTGTCTGAAATTTTAGACTTGCGAACTTTAAAACAAATCAGCGAGAACTGATGTGTTGTGTAAAAGAACACATGATAGTGTCAATTTTATTAGCATTTACAGTGCATCACTGAAAGTGTGCTGTGTCCAGATAATAAGTGGACCCCTGGAACAGTGTTACTAACTCTGTTGAATTAACGCTGCCATTAATATAGCCCAATATTTTTTAGTAAGTTTAATGGAATACACAAAATTTGCTGTAAGAATGTTCAATAAAATGGTTACTTAATTACTTAGTAAGTCAGTGGCAGCCTGCTGCTGAAGTTGTCATCACGTCATGGTTGTCGTGTAAACAATAAACAAACCGTAGTTTTCACCAAAGAAAATAAACTTTTAAATTAAGTTCTGTGACAAGAAAAGGGCTATAGAGGGAGGAAGTTTGTCAGCGTTTCCCAACAGAAACTGATCTCTGTCACCTTTGAATAAGTTGCTGAAGAAGATCGATCACACCATGAACGAAGCTGCTGTGTTAGAAAATTTATATTTTTAGTTATGTATTGTAAATGTTAATAAAGTTGACATTGGCATATATTTACGTGAACTAATGTGCCATTTCTTGTTGATTTTTTTTTCAAAATTGGCACATCTATAATTGTTACAAAACTGACAAGTTTTCATTAAATTGTAGCAGTTGATTTTTGGGTTTACTTTTTCTCCATGTTAACATTCTTAAAGTTAATGTACACACTATGTTTGTGACAATTGTGTATTGTCAAATTGTCGGACACAGTGTATGTGCTGCTGTTAGTAAGTGCTTGATAGAATAGTCATAATGTCATGTCATGACTTACATATTGTGAACTGTCATGAGCATGCAGACTTTTGTAGCGTGTTGGGGTGGTGTAGTTTTTATGCCTGTATGGGCTGTTAGCCGCGAGAGTCATTTTATGTCCAGGCTGTCCGTGAGACAATGCATACTGTGCACCAGGCTGAGCTGTCAATATGACAAACATGATGATATACTGAAAGTTTGTTAACATGATATCTTGCAAACTGTTTGTGGGAATTTCACCAAATTTACAACTTTGATGCAGTTGGCGACAAAGATGAACTGGTTAGATGTTGAGGTCACAGGTTAAGGTTGTAGTGAAACCACATATGCTCAAATAAGCACTTTTATAGGCATTTTCTCACCTGTCTCTGGAATGAATGTGCGGATATATTTTAATGACACTTATCACAATTACTCATTACCAGGCCACATGACACTAATGACATTTTCAAGGTCATAGGTTTAAAGGCCAAGGTGACAGAAATGGTTTACAAAAAATGCTCTTTTCTGGTGGAGGCATCTGAGCAACGGTTTACTGTCAAAACCGTGTAGTTACTACTACATTACACACCGTCTGTTGGCACGCGTGTAGATGAAGTTTACTGTGCAAATTTATTGGTGTTGTTGATTGCAGTGGATTGCTGGGATGGTCCCGAGGGTTTTCCATATATCTTTCATGGTCATACATTAACGTCAAAGATCCGCTTTCTCGACGTGCTCAAGACAATCAAGGAGCATGCGTGGGTGACATCAGAGTAAGTTTGGTTTATAATCTCGTGGTTCAGTCGTTATTTGTCAAGTTGCTGTGTTATCTTCTTAGCTACACAACTTACTGTTAGCTGTAGTTTCTGGTGTTTTCCTCACAAAAAAACTAAATATACCTTTAATTGACTGGTAACTTCTTGCGTAACAGTAAATGTGCTGAATGTTGCAGTGACCTGTGGTCATGGTCTATGAATGGCCAAAGAAGCTGGTGTTGAACCATCTCAAGAATGAAATAAAGAGATTTTGTTTTTTATGGTCTTTGAGTCATATTGTGCATCGTGGACACTTGCTGTTATCATTGTTGCTCAGCATTAAGCTGTCACGTTACCTGTGTGTTCATTGCTGATTGCTGTCTGTTGAGTATTTGCTGTGTGGACTTGTGTGCTAGGTATCCACTAATTCTGTCAATTGAGAACCACTGCTCGTCATCACAGCAGAAGAACATGGCGTATGGCTTTATGGATGTGTTTGGAGACATGCTGCTTAAAGAACCGATTGCAGTGTCCAGTGGCATGTTACCGTCACCAAATCAACTGAGGAAGAAAATTATCATCAAGGTGAGTTTATGACATGAATAACAGTTCTGTCTGTACTTTGCATTATTTCAGTAAAGTACAGGTAGTTGCGTGTGTACATAACCAGGAAACTTATGTTTAGCAGCCAACCTTTCATGCTAGACTTACATGAATACTGTTTCTGCTGGAGAGATTAAGTATGAATGATGAATATGTAAGCTTACTATGACAATAACTGGCAGAATGTTTGCTGACTGCTACCAGCTATTATAGGCGTTGTGTGACAGTGTAACAAATTTTCAGATTAAAGACCTGTACTAACTGAATTATCTATGCCTGTTGCCATAGTAGATGTTGCAGTTAAAATTCTAGTATTAAATGCTTCTAATCACATAATGTTTGACTATTAATTGAGAAATAGTAAAGGTAGTCCTGTCCTCAGTATGAGCTGTGGGGCCGAGCTCATCCCAGTTTCTTGGCAGTCGTGTGACTTATATTTGAGCATTGACTGTTGCACAGTAACCGTTATGCCCAGTTGTGGCCAGCTGACTGTTGCGCAGTAACCGTCATGCCCAGTTGTGGCCAGCTGACTGTTGCGCAGTAACCGTCATGCCCAGTTGTGGCCAGCTGACTGTTGCACAGTAACCGTCATGCCCAGTTGTGGCCAGCTGACTGTTGTGCAGTAACCGTCACATGTGCCCAGTTGTGGCCAGATGTGTAACAGTCTGTGTTGTCAGCTGTAAATGTGTCAGACGCAGTGTTTTTCTGATATGTTGTGATTTGTCAACAACATTGCCATGTTCTTGTGGTAAAGCAGGTTTACCAGTGAGTACAGCTCTTACATGTATGTATGTGTACTGCAGCACAAGAAGCTGAAAACCGATGGTGATTCAGTCAGTGACAGAATGGCTGCTGACGATGGTAGGTTATCATAACAGGCTTATTGTGTCAGATTTGTAGCATAAACCAACAGTTGAGTTTTTAATGGGATTCAAATAAAGGTAAAGGTATAGGTACCCATACTTGTAATCGAGCATAGGGGGCCAGAGCTTATCCCGGACTCTAGGCAGTCAGCCTGCAGATGACAGCATGCATAATCATGAACCCGGTGGTGGGCTGTCACCACCTCCCACCAGGCCCACAGTGACACACATGCATAGTCATGAACCCGGTGGTGGGCTGTCACCACCTCCCACCAGGCCCACATTGACACACATGCATAGTCATAAACCCGGTGGTAGGCTGCCTTTACTTTCTGCCAGGCCCTCAGTTACCTTCCCAGCCATCAGGCATCACTGCCCTTAGGCCAGTACCAACTTACTGCTTGGTGACAGAGACACATAGGTGTGAGAAACTTGCCCAGAGATTTTATGCCATTAACCTGGCTGAGACTCGAACTCACGACCTCTTGATCGCAAGTGTGATGCTCTACCGACAATGCCACAATGCCTCCCGGAATTTAAATGACATGAAAAAAACACAAAATGCAGTTGTTATTGTTATTGTTTTAGCTTGAAAGCATAGTGTACCAGGAGGAGTAGCAAAGTTCAAGGCACTAAGTAGCCTCATGTGCTGATGTGCCAGTAAGAAACTAGTCACCTGCTAAGCTTAGAATTAACTCAGATTTGATGTAGAGATTGAGGAAGAATGTTTTGTGTTGTAGCAAATAGTGAATAAGTCCATTTGTTGGTGCACTGTCTGTTTGCTGTTAGTGAATGTCGCCGAGTTTGACCTGTCAAACTCTGTTAAGAATGGTATTCTCTACCTTGAAGATCCTGTTGACAAGGCAAGTTCTCTCTCCTGTTAATGTCTGCTTCATTGTTCTTTTGTTGTTTCTGTACATAGTTATAATTAATAGTAGTCATATTGTTAGCTGCGATACAGTACAGGATGTTAACATATGTTTGTTATATTGACAGCTCAGCCTGGTGCACAGAATCAAACAGAAGATTAACGAAAAATAAACAGAGAAGGAAACCAATTTTATGTCATTTTGCAAGTGATGTAGTTGATTTCATGTGCGCTTATTATCTTTTTCCTCATAACATGATTTGCAAACCATCGTCAGATCTAGTTAATGCACACAACTATTTGATTTGGAACGTATCAGTGTAGGTTTCCGAGACATAAGCCTTGACCAACGAGGACATAAAACACATGCTGTGGTAACAAGTTTAATTTTATTGAAGTTTTGTGTCTCTGTGTTCATAGTTTACTACAGGTAACGTAGATGTCTAATATATACGTGGTGTTGATTTTCCGATGCAGAGCTGGAATGAACATTTCTTCGTTCTGACTGGAACACATCTGTACTACACTGAGGAACAGCAGCAAGATATAAATGACGGCGATGATGTTCCTGCCGATGATAACGAGGTTGGTTATGATGTGCCAGCTAGCTGTTTGGACTTTGCTGCAGTTCTGTAAGTAAGTAAGTAAGTTACGAGTATTTTAAGGTGTAAATGAGCAATTAGTCACAATATGCCATGGTCATACTATCAGCCATAATCATTTAACTCCCAAACAGAAGTACTTTCTGTCGGGGCCAAGTGTATTTCGGTCTGAATTTTTTCTCAATTGGAATTTTTTGCCCCGTGTGTAGAGTGTACGTAACATACAATGATATAACTATATACAGCCTTATTTACACTATATACATGAACAGAAACAAAGTCACTTGACTGGCTCAAACATACGCACGTGCTTTCTCAGCACCATGTCCACACGTCAGTTCAGTTTAGTTCAGTGACCACCGACATAACTGACTGGCTTCAGACGTGTGCGTCTGTTCTCCCTAGCAGCTAGGTTGGCGTTCCTGACGGCCCAGCAGCCCCAATGTCCTACATGATGTCTGCCACATACAGGCACCACTGTGTGATGACAGAAGTGTTCTGTCCAGGATGTGGTCTGTACTGGTCACGTAGTCATCCAGCAAACAAAAAGAAAGAACACATTACAGTTAAAGTCCCGGATCTGGGAAGCCAAGACACTTTCAATAGCCATTTGTCTGTAGCTGATGTCCCGTCGTGAAATGGTAGGTTGTTCCACATCTGTAGACTGGCAGCAGCAAAGCCCTTGACACTCAGTTTGTGTATGTTATGTACGTTGGACAATGCATGACTGCTGATCGGAGAAGGTGACAACCGTTGTCATCGACAGGGTTTATGTCATCAACTAATTACACTGGTGTCATACTAGACAACGACTGACCACCAGACTTACAACTTTGAACTCCACTCATTGCTGGAAGTCAGTGCAGTGTCTGACTTGTGTACTTCTGTCACTGAGTGTCTGCAGTGACTTGACACTGTTGGTTGGGCAACATCCCACTCCAGTGATTTCCATAGTTTCAGTAGAGAGGTGGTTAAGAGAACCAGCCAAGTAGATCCATTCAACAGCAGCTAATAGTCTGATGCTGACTTCTGCTGATGTTGTATTGTTGTATATGTAGATGCTGAACAGTGACGAACTGCATTATGGAGAGAAATGGTTTCATGGAAGAGTGCCGAATGGCCGCACTGTTGCTGAGGAGCTGATGCATTCGTACTCATCACTCCAGGACGGTGCATTCCTTGTACGTGAAAGTGACACGTTTGTTGGTGAAGTCAGCCTGTCATTCTGGTAATCACACCTGCTTACTGTTACACTGTTACATAAGTCATTTTGTCAGTCTGGTAATTTTACACCTGCTTACTGTTACACTGTTACACAAGTCAGCCTGTCATTCTGGTAATTACACCTGCTTACTGTTACACTGTTACACAAGTCATTTTGTCAGTCTGGTAATTTTGCACCTGCTTACTGTTATGCTGTTACACAAGTCATTTTGTCAGTCTGGTAATTTTACACCTGCTTACTGTTATGCTGGCTGTGTATAACACAGCAGTTGTTTGAGCAGTACTACATGTTACTGATGTATATGCTGTCATTGATTGTGACACCGTTTCACTGGAGTTGTGAAACTGTGGAAATGCATGTATGTGTATATTAAACTGGAGTTGTTGCAGGTCATGAAACTTTTAACACAGAAAGTAACATTAATTATTGCTTACAGCTGTTAATTTTTTCTTAATTATTGTGTCAGTAATATTACAAGTAGCTGTTTCTGTTCTTGCAAAGGTGAGATTTCTAATTAAAAAGAAAAGTGACGTTATATTCCGAACAAAAATTTAAGCACAACTGAAAATTTTAATGAAAGATGCAGTAATAAATGAAATTATTATTATTGTTAATGGAAATTATTTGCCGCCCATTATTTATTATGTAATCGTGATACTTGCGATGTTTAGTTGGTCCTCAGATTTACATTTTGGTCTGTCCAATGCAATGCATGGCATTGGACACATATAAAACAAGATAATGTTCAAGTGAACTTGGAGTCTGTTCGATGCCATGTGTTTCAAAAATGTAAAGTATTTGACTGCCAATACCGTCATTTTTGTGTTATTATGCACTTCCTTACTGTATATCAGGCTCACATATTGTATATCGTCGGCGGTATTGGCAGTCAAATACTTTACATGTTTGAAACACACGACATCGAACAGACTCCAAGTTCACTTGAAAGTTATCTTCTTTGTAATGAGTTTGAGCAGTTTTAATTCTACAGTAATGTTGCACAGTTGAAGTTCTGAAGTTCTATAGTGACTTTAAACAGTTGAAAATCTGTGGTGATTTTGACCACTGGAAGTTCTGAACAGTTAAGTTCTATAACTAGAAGTAAAATTACTTATGAACTGAAATTAAATTAAAATAGACATTATGTTGTTTGCCAAAACTAAATTAAACTGAAACTAAAATTATTCCATGTGAACTGAATTAAAAATAAAGTCGGAATTATTTTGTGAAATAAACTATCACAGAATCACGATGAAATGTAATAATTGTCAATGATTGTTAGTACTGTTATATTCAGAAGCTTGTCTTCCACAAGCTATCTACACACTTCTGAATGTAACAATAATAACAGTCATTGACAGTTATTACATTTCATCATTATTCTGTGATAGTTTATTTTACAAAATAATTCCGATTTTATTTTTGGAAGTTTTTCGAAGACTGTGATTGCTTTTTGTTGTGTATGGCAGCTGTGGGTTTATTTTGGAGTTAATTGAAAAATGGATTATTTTGCAGGCGACAAAGTCCTAATCATTCGCCAGTGAATCATTGTCGCATACGTACGAAGCAGATCAACGGGCAGACGAAGTACTATCTGATTGAGCAGAAGACGTTTGACAGCCTCTACAGTCTCGTCACGTACTACCGCGGCCATCCACTCAGAAGTCAAAACTTTGCACAGATTCTCACCGAGCCAATTCCGCAGCCAGACGCACACAAGAACAAACCGTATGAATTCGCTGTGTTATTCATTTACACTGGCAGTGTATTTTGTTGAATGCTGATAGTTTTGTGGAACTGTATTAACTGCTTGATGATGAAATATGCACTGTGGTCCAAAAACTTGGCAGGTCTATATTTGACCATAAAACTGTCAGATCTTAACCATTTTAAAAATAATTTTTATATCCTTTTAATCACAAATAAACATTGCATGCATTCATCGTAAAACTGCCTACATTGTCTTACATATATCCACACACACTGCTGGATAAAAATTGAAAACAATACTTTGACAGTTATAAATGTTGTAACCAGAATGATGCTTTGCTGATGTCATGAGCAAGACACTGTTAAAATAATAAATAAGTAACTGTAAGAGCGTGAGTTAGTTTCCATGTTCATGTTTGGTATTGGCGGCAGTGCAAACATTATTGAAATCTCTCAAGGTTTGACTGAGGTACACTAAAATACAAGTTCCACGTTTTTGTGGTCCATAGCCTATGCATAGGTTTTATACTTTTACCCAGTAGTGTGCTCAGTGCTCACACATTTAAGCTGATGTAACCAATTGTCATTTTTCTGCATAATTATGTGAAAACTATACCACGAAATATGTATCACTGTCAGGATAACACAGTGATCTTCTAGTGCAAATATCTCAGTAATGTAAGAAAGATGAAAGAAAGTGTGATTTACAGACTTAATACAGGAATGTAATGTATTATTTGTTCTAACAAGTAGCTCAGCTATCGCAGAGAGACCGCGCTGCAGGGTGGGTTATTTATGGCTGAAAGTGGAAGACTGGAACTGTGAGACAATATTTTATGGACATTATAGGTCTGTCTTCAACCACTGTGACGTAATTGGCGGCAAAGCAAACGAATTCGGTGAAAAAATGCAAAATAAGGCTATTATGCCATTTAAGGTCATCGAGGTCGGTATCAATCAAATGCCCGTATTCGACTTCCTATTAGTGATTAATACTAACTGACATTCTATCTCGTACTGTTTCGGAGTTGTCGCAACTTACTGTTCAAATTTTGGACACTTTGCATTTTTGAACCTTCCTTTGGGGGGCTTAGAGACAACGTACAATGTTCATCTTGGGCTCATTTGAAAGCCCATAGTGGACTTCCTATCATTGTTAATTTTCCTTCTTTTGCTAGGTGTTACGGCTGAGGCGCTACGGGCGAAAATACACTGTGTCTCAAAAACACCCCCGATGTTTTTAGCTGTAACTCGTGAATCTTAGCAGTTTTTTATAATATTTAGCAGAAATATTACTGAGAAAGTAAGCAATCAAAAGATGCTACATTTTTCGATCTCACCTAATTAAAAACATACCTTCAAAACTATTCCTATAATGTACAATCCTTTCTTAGGTGATAGAATGGATTGCGTAGAATGCAAATGTCGTTACATCTGCAGTAATTAAGTTGAGTTATCTGGTTTATACTGGCAGCCCTTTGGTTTAACTGTGGTTGTGTGCAGCATTTGTTCACGATTAAAACAATACAAAATTATTTTAAAAATCTGTTAAGGTTAGCTATTTGTCTGCAACTGTTGTTTTTGATAAGTTGTATGTTTTTGAATGCAGGTGGTTTTATGCAAATCTGAGCCGCGTGCAAGCTGAAGATATGTTGTGTCGCATTCCATATGAAGGAGCATATTTAGTTCGTCAGCGAACTGATCAACATAATGTTAGCGATCCATCGCAGTTTGCCATATCATTTAGGTATGAGAGAGTTTCAGTAAATCTGTTGATACTCATGAGCATGTTCTGTGCTTTATACTGTGATACTTCAAGTGGTGTTTTTGTAAGTTTTATGTAAACATTTAAAGCACTGAAAATTTCACTGAAAAATGAGACAGTGTTGATATTTTAAATGAAACCAGTCTTTACTGTTAATATGATATGTGAATATTAAATATTGATTTAAACATTATCAATAGTGAACATTGTATCTGCTTAATTTTCAAACGTACTTGTTTGAGTTCAGAGCAGCCCAGGAATCTGAAGATGAAATTAGTTTGTTAAAGGTGCAGTTTTATGATGATGCATTGCTTTGGATGTGGTGGAGAAACAAGACACAGCTGTTTGAGCGCTAAGGCGATATCTGCCACATGATCACTTGGACACTTGTGTGAAGTTTTGTGACTTGCCACTTAATGGATTGTTTGGCTGCCGACGGTCCTTCAGTGTTTAGTTGGAGAATGTGATCAACATGATTGGCTTATGGTAGTATAACTGGGATTTGAAGAGATTCTCAGAGTCAGATTTAGGAATAGACAAGCTGGGCAGTTGCTCAGAGGCCTCAACGTAGTTCATGAAAAAATGTAAGGTAAAATGTATGTGTGGAGTAAACTGCGGTAAGGAAACATTATGGATAACTTTACCTATGTCATACCTTTGCAGGCCAGTGTGACGTCGTTAGTTTCCCTGCAAGAAGAGAACAAGTACAAGTACAAGTACAAGTATTTATTGACACTCTTGCGGCCTAAATGCCGAACAACTTGATAAAACAAGAAAAGATTTAAAAACATGTAAACAGCACAGTAAACCTAAATGAACACAACACAGTAAACCTAAATGAACACAACACAATAAACCTAAATGAACACAACACAGTAAACCTAAATGAACACAACACAGTAAACCTAAATGAACACAACACAGTAAACCTAAATGAACACAACACAGTAAACCTAAATGAACACAACACAATAAACCTAAATGAACACAACACAGTAAACCTAAATGAACACAACACAATAAACCTAAATGAACACAACACAATAAACCTAAATGAACACAACACAGTAAACCTAAACCGAAATGAAGAGAAGGGTCAAGCCCACTACCTGTTACAGGATGGAACCTGGTAATGATTTAAGGCGTAATTAATAAAGGTTGGAGATACGATAAGGATGCTGATGCCATCTCCCCATTAACCCCCAACATTGTTTAATACTGTGAGCATATGATGTGCATGTATCTCATGTATTTTAAATGCAGGGCCGGTGGAAAAGTGAAGCACTGCCGCATCAAACGTGAAGACCGACTGTTCACCATCGGCACAGCGTCATTCGAGAGCTTGAACGAGCTCGTGGAATATTACAAGAAAAATCCACTGTACAGGAAGATGAAACTGCGTTACCCTGTCACGGAACAACTGCTTGTGCAGCGTGGAAGGGTAACTTGTATTTCAGTTGCTGAGAGTGCAATAGAAAGATATTGTTGCAATAAAAGATGCAGTGCTTCTATGATGGCCAGTGCAGTGTATTAAATTTATGTCACATTTTTCTGTGTAGACCGTTTGTGTGGTTCTTTGTCACTAGTCACAATTTATGTAAGCAGATCTTTACTTTTATGTATTTTTAGCTCAGCTGAGCTAATGGTATAACTAGTCAAAAGTTGTCTGTGTGTCTGTGTGTTAACCAGGGTGACACAAATCGTAACCACTGCTCGTAGACTCTTGTAATCCTGCATGCACAGACCTACTAATGAACTCTGATCACAAGCCAGAACTAGGTACCAGTAAGTCTAACCTAGTTTACACTGTGAGTCAAAAAAGTAGCCCCCCCCCTAAAACTTTTTGCAATATTTTCTCTTGTGGCGAAGCTGTGTAGTTGAAAATTTCCTTGGTTGTTGCCCAACATATTCCTACATGTGTAGTAATTTTGGTCCATTTATCTGAATATTTATGTGAACAGTATCACTTTTTAGTGACTCCTCAAATTTCAACAATTCAGTTCAGTTTATTACCAAATTCACGAAATTTTTTAGTAAAAAACAAATCACATAATATGTCATTTAACTAAATATAACTGTCAGTATCTGCAATAAACAATTATTATTATTATTATTATTATTATTATTATTCAAATTTCAGTCATTGGCTGACACACATGCCTGCAGTTGCTTGCGGTGGCTTTTTATAGCATTGTCAAATGTCAATGGCTTTCTCCGGTTAGGCAGACCAAATCAGCTAAAGCGCATCTTTAAACTTGGGAACTATTTTTGACTTTGGTTGCAGCTTGTTTAAGGCTGCAGCATTTCCCCAAATGTGACAATCCAGTGGATTGAGATCAGATGAATTGGGGGCTGCTCGTCATCATTATTAATATTAATATTATTAATATTATAGTTAGAAGGTAAAGATTAATGTGGCATAAGCAAAATAGCTTCTAGGACACAGTACATAATTATCAATGAAGTAACAGCAGTTTGACTTGGTGAAACTGGAGTGTTGAAATGGTAAAAATGATACGGTAAGTGCTTGTAGAAAAATTGATGCCATTTTAATAAATACTGAGATAAATCTACCAAAATTGGCAAATATACATGTATATAAATTGGCAGCAAATTGGCAAAATTTCACGGAAATATATAGCCTAAGCGAAAATATTACGAAAAGTTTTATGGGGCTACTCTTTTTAACACACGCTGTAGGTCATCTTGCTCCACTACCAGCTGAGCTCACAGTTCATGGGCTGCATTTAAAACAAAAATATGCCTGAAATTATTTGATGGTTATTATAAGCTGTTGTAGAATGATACATATATATGCATATTATGTGTATGCTCCAACGATGACTGTTTTTCAGAACTGCCTCAAAATTTATCTTTTCCGGATCATCTCTTTCCTATCTGTTTTCGGTTTCTAGTTCTGTACACTGTGTGTAGTACCGTAGTTGTTTAGCAGTCTTGTAATTAAGCCACTCTAAATAACTGTACTGTAATGTTATGTAATGTAACATTAGAAAACAAAACAGTAAAAATTATGGCAGTCAGTATTTTGTCATTGTACTGTGTACAGACAGTTTGTAGCAGCATAGAACTGTTGTTAAGTTTATTAAAGATCTCTACTGATCTGTTAGACTGTACAAAATTGAATGTTGGCAGATAGGCAGTCAAACTTTTAAAATAGTATTTATGTGCCATAAACAAGCTAAATGTATATCAAAGGGCCATAAAAGCTTTAACAGTGCAGCTTTTCACAAGTTTATTATCAGGCCGATTCTACAGAGCATAATGAAAATAAGGCAGAAAACCAGACTTAACAGTTCAGATGTCACTAAAAGTGTATTTCCTGCTTTTTAGAATTGATATTTTTTACTGCTGTTAGAAGAAATGAGGTCGACTGTTTTTCAAATGCCATCTTACATTGCACTTATTAAACATATATTTGGCTCTAGTTTACATTGACTCGGCATATTTTATTCACTTTTGCATTGCTGTCCTGGCTCTATGTGGGCCTGGCTTTGACTGAATGATTAATGATTGATTGAGTTGTTGATTGAGTTTGTTGTTATTTCATTGTACAGCGTAATATAAATATATGAATTATTACAGCAGTATGTTCTTGTATATGTTTACAAGTGAATATTATCACAATCACAGAGTTGGTTAGTTGGTACGGTTTTACATCTCATTTATCACACACCATTCACACAACAGGTCATTCTGAAGACGAGTCTTTTGTGGCAGTCAAGTGCACTGCTACTGACAGCATAAAACAGAAACTAAATAACATGTGCACCTGAAGCACAAAAAAAAACAAACACAAAAAATCTCTATAGCTAAAACAAATGTTAAACTGCAAAACTTGACCAGGAAATGGAGCAGGCCTACTCTTTACCCGGGAGCCTGGCATGGGGTATCATTATATCACAGAATCACAGTAATGTGTGTAATGTAGGATGGTGTGTTGATGAGTCGGACCTCTGTGCTGTATTTTGTGCTATTATTGCTGACAGGCACGTGATGAATCTGCCCTGGGAGAGGAGTGTTCCGACTACTACTCCCAGCCCGTTAAGACAGTTGAGGTAGCATGGTCTCAAATGAGACCATTGGTGGAAGTTGGGCATTAGTTGCTTTTGTCATGGTTTTTAACATCAGTTTCACATGCTTGCCTGTTTGCCAGGTCATTTCTGCATGTGACTGCTGCTTCTCGCGTCTGTTTAAACATGCAGGCTAATAATGACTAACATTTGAACAGCACAAACCACCATTTCGAAGAATTGCATTATATTCTGCAGCAGTTTTAATTGAGAATAAGTTTGTATTGACTTTTTTCGGTGGAATTACATGAAAACTGTTCATATGTTCTAAATGGAAACACACAGTAAATTGTATTCGTTATCACAAATTTTGAAATACATTTCCATTTAACTGTTAATGGATTTACAGCTTGTGAATCTCGGTTTTTGAAAAGTTACAACTGCAAAACTGATGGGAAAAGAAGTGAAAAAAATTGTAGAAAAAATAGCTGTGATTTATGTGCATAATCTGTTGCCGCTACTGTGATTATTAGCACTACAAACACCATGTGAAAACTGTACTTGACATTTGTAAGTAGCAGTTCAGTCAGTCTCAGTCCAACTGCAATTGTGCTAGTGGCTTTGGCTCTGTAACCAATACGCTTTGCATATCTAACATTTAATCTGTTCTTACTGTCACTGTTGCTTGGTGGGAATGTATTGTAATTCTGTGCAGCTTCAGTGCCTGGTTGTTACGTGCAGATGCGTGACGACACAGCTATCTACACTGAAACTCTCTACACTACTCCAAATGAGTTTTTATCAAATGTGAGATTTTCAGTATTGGTAACAAGTGTCAGTTTTGAATTTTACTTTTTGCATCTGCTTGATAATGAAAGAAAATGTGTTTTTACCGCGCTGCATGCAATGCAGACGCGGTATTGTGAGGAGAATTCTGTCCGTCCGTCTGTCCATCTGTCCGTCCGTTCGTCACACGCGTGATCCCTGACAAAACGGAAGAAAGATCGGTCCAGATTTTTATACCATACGAAAGAACATTTATCCTAGTTTTCTGAGGAGGAAGAATGGTTGGTGG
>Ga0049105_1000282_pt1 | contig 15734 bp, 13 predicted proteins | sample WorMetvaBAHAMAS1_FD_61260 | JGI IMG/M metagenome (GOLD analysis project Ga0049105, IMG submission 61260) | Worm MetaG Olavius vacuus BAHAMAS.1 | ecosystem: Host-associated > Annelida > Digestive system > Unclassified | place: Germany: Marburg | collected 2013-04-09
TGCTTTGTTTAGTTTGTTAGCTTTTTATTATCAGTACCAGTGCAATTGATTGCCTGGGAAGATTCGTCTCCGAAATGACCTATTATGTGTTGAGTGGGACGTTAAACCTTACTAAACCTAGACCTAAACCTCACACGCTGGTGGATCTCGAGCCATGTGCGGTTTCAGATGGATTTCAAAAATTTGAAACCAGGACATCTCCAGTTGTTCCACACTGACAGACTGGTAGTAGGCTCGTCACCAAAGGTGTTCATGTGTATGTGGGTTGACAGTATTAGACCTCACATCGTATTTGTTATTGTAAGTAACCGTTCTGTGCTGGGTGTGTGTGTGTACATGTAGCCTGCAAGGTCAGCTCATCCTGTGGTGAAATTCTCGTGCTTGCCGTGTGAGCCAGTTGTTATTGAGAACTTGCCGTTTGACAAGTACGAGCTGGAACCATCGCCACTGACGCAGCACATTCTTGAACGTCGACAGCCAAACATTGCTTGGCAGGTAATTAATTACCCAGCTGTATTTATATAGCCTGGTATGCGTTTATTGTTTGTGTCATATCTGAATTAAAGGCAGTCCAGGAACAGCTTAAGAACTGTTTAAGACACGAGTCTTGGCTGCCGAGTTTTGTTATGTGCATATTCACAACAGAACTCAGCAGACGAAACTAATCGTGTATCACGATGACCAGTAGCTGTTGCATAAATCGTGAAATCAGCAAAATTCAAGACCTAATGATTTGTTTTAGGCCTTATGTACCAGTGGGCACAGATGAGAAAGAAGGGGAGGAGATTTATTACTTGTTTCTGTATTATTCCCAATAAGAGATAATCACAGTTCTATGTTATTGTTGAGTAATGAAGAGCTATTGTATATTATTGCAGTGTACGCCTCAGAGTAACTTATCGGACTCAGAAGTCACGGATTGGACACCCATCCGTTCCACTTTCATGTAATGACTTTGGGCAAGCTGTTCACACACACACACACACGTGATTCTGTAAATTTTGGTACGGCTGAAGGGCTGGTAATTCTCTGTGGCTACGAATGTAACGTGGGCTTGTCAGAAAGTTACTACAGTGTACAGACAGGTTTATTATTAAGTCACCCACAGGCTGTGCATGTCAGGCATAGGACTACCGTTATTGTTCTTGTCAGTGAAGTTTACATCCTGGAATGACTCATCTACAAAGTGATCTATTTTGTGTTCAGTGGGACATTAACTTCTGCTCGCTCAATCACGCATGTTATCATTGCTGTTTGCTAGGTATTCGTGGCTGGTAGTGGGAAGTACAATGACGTCGGCCATCCGTTTGGTTACTTGAAAGCTAGTTCAACCAATCAAGTAGTGAATCTCATCGTTATGCCGTACAACTATCCACTTCTTGTCCCATTACTTGGTACGTGTTCTGTTTCACTTTGCTTTTATATTGTGTTGTGTTGTCACATTCAGCTGTGTTTCACTGTAGTAAGTAAGTAACTATGGTAATGCTTCATAAGCTCGGCTGAATAACGTGGTCTACAAGAGTGGGCAAAACTGAGTCAGCGTCAGCGATCGATCAATAGCAGAGAGTTTCACAGAGTGGACCAGAAACATCGATATGCGTTAATGACATTGTGAAGGCCAAAATTGTTTCAGATCTCTAGACGTACCTCACAATGCAATGTGTCAAAGTCCTTCTGTGGCGAGCTCACACTGCTAAAATGGGCTTTTTTGTAATTAGTTTAATGTATAATATGTGCTACAGTATTATAATATGTACATTTCTGTACGGCCATAAGGTTGTAAAGTCTTGAGAGGTGGTGATATCTTAATAACTAAATTGTTTGTTGATTGCACTTGCAGTTCAGATGTCACCATTTCCCATAACATTGCCATTAATACAGGGATATAGTACTCCATTAATTCACCTGTGGTATGCTAGTCATTGTTAGTTTCTGCTGTGTTAACAGCTATGTGTACATTTTTTGTTTTAACATCATTGTCAGTTAAAATTGTTACTATTGTGTCTGCTGAGTGTTTGAATGGGCATGATGCAAACAGTTATGTGTTAAATGTTGCATAATTGACCGATCAGTTTAAATGCCATCAGTAGCTAAAGTTTCTGTGTGAGGTCAAGTGATTAATAGTTGGTTGTGTTTACGCATGTCTTAACTTATCTGTATAGCCATCTTCACATTAAAATCTGTGCTGGGTTTATCGCTCTAGCTTTGCAACGTGCCTAGTGGTCAAAGGTCACAGGTTTTCGTCTGTCTGTTGCATTTGTATTTAATGGCCGTGGACAAGTTGTTCACATGTGTGCTTCTGTAACCAAATGGTGTGAAACAGTTTTAACTTAGATGTTGTCATGTGATGTGAATGATTTGCAGACGAGTTGTTCAAGGTGCACAAGTTGAAGCCAAATCAGAGCTGGCGACATCACTTCGATAACTATCTCAAGACCATCCCAGTGTACTACGCTGCTGTGAGTGTTGCTGTGCAAGTAACGTGTAGTAATTGTAATGTTATACTGTGTGGATGAACAAGCTGCAGCCTGTGAGCTGCATCCAGCCCATTGATACATTTTAACCGACCCACGACAGCTGCTTGAACTTGTCCAGCAAACAGCAGTGACTGCAATTTTTGGCATTTACAACTACAGTTCACATGACGTTCAAGCACAGTTTCACATGCCATTAAATGGCACATATTTAATAGTAGTGTGGTGTCGCTAGGCGACAATGCATAAGAAACATCTTTTTGTAATATTTTTCACATCGTTCACATGTAAACAAATTCAACCAAGAACGTATATTCTTATGGTGCGACTAAACATCGAGTCCGCTCACTACAATAAAAGTAAAGTAAAGTAAAGAAGGCAAATTTATATAGCGCTTTATATATAAGCTCCTTATATCTAAAATTACCTCGCTATAAAAATATCCCCTCTAAATATACCCCCCCTCCAGCCCCATACATAATGTCGATAGTCAATTAGAAATAAACAAATGTTCAAATGAAATGAACAGGTAACATCACTGATAACATTGCGTGTTCAAATCATGTCGTGGTCACCAAATATGTGGTGTCGCTAGCCGACTATGCATAAGAAACAGCTTTTTGTAATATTTTTCATGTCATTCACATGTAAACAAATTCATCCAAGAACATATATTCTAACAGTGTGACTGAACATCGAGTCCACTCACTACAATAGCAACATCTAACTAGACTCAAGTTCAGTATCTGTAGTATTAACTACTGTTAATGATCACTTAACAGTACCAGTGGCAGTTCGGCGATCAGAGGTATAGCTGTATGTGGATGGAAATCCGGTTGCTGCAATGATCCTGTCATTGTACATTGCCTTCAGAGTTTTGATGTCTGAGATGAACATAGTCCAAGTTGCATTGCTGAGACAGATATGACGAGAGCTTGATAGAGTTGGAGTTTGATGAGGATGGGCAGATGATTTCATTACATTAGGGTGGCCTAATGAACGTCTGCTAAAGAGCTATACACATTACACAATGCGTAAAACTGCTGAAAACACTTAGGGAGGAAATGAATAAGGGAAAAGGTAAGTGCTGAGGCATTTCCGGAAAACAGCAAGCATTGGAGCGATGGATATGTGTACAGCAATTGTATTGTTGGTAGTGTAATGGTGACAAGTTAAACCAGTGACCTGTTGGTTGGGAAACATTTAGCCACGAGACCACGTTGACACTGTAATGCTGGTTAATAATTGTTAATATGTGTGAGTAATGTTTGCAGCCGCTGAAACGAGCGATGAAGGCGATGGGTTCGCCAAATTTTGTGCCGGAGCAGATTGAAACCTGTACAATGAGCTATGCTGCAGTGTCTTATCTGAAGAAGCTTAAAAATCAGGTATGTCATCATAAAACACACATGGACTGCAGACTTATTGCGTAATGCAACAGACAGACTTAGCTTTTTGGCTATTCTATGACCTGCCGAAAACCTGATGTGGCGCATGAACCAGGCTGTGGTGCCTCACGGTATATCACTGACAATAAGACATGTTTTTGATTTCATAATCCCACATTGTGTTTATGTTTACTGTCGAATGTAGACAATGCAATTATCCTAATGTTGGGGTTTTTGGAGGTGTTAGTACACTTTGTCTTTTCTGGCGTGCACCTCTAGGGGTGCATAGCACCATAAAGCTAAAAAAGCTCAAACCTGGCATTCTTATATAGTGCGTCTTACAGGGATACCTGTCCAGCCGCGCTGTCCAGTTGCGCTTTACAATCGTCTAAGTGGCAGTTGATCAGCAAGAGCCAGTGGTGCTGCAGCGCTAAATGTGACCATTCATTGCACGTGCTAATGAACAGTTGGACGCAGAAGCAGCCAGCGAACACACCACCGCCCCAATCAACCACACCAGGCCTTCACCTCGTAAGCATTCACCAGATGGCACCACCAGAGTGGACATCCGATTGCAGCTCACTGCTCATTTATCGACCCTGAAAGGATGAAAGGCTGAGTTGGTCTAGTTGGCTGACCTGCAGTGGACAATTTACCCATATAACTGGTCACTCGTCAGATGCAGGTTGAGCGCAGGAGAGAGAAAGTTCGCTGGCCAAAGACTGATGTTCTACCACTCTGCCACGCCACCAACCATATGTAGATATCAGCCGCCACAGAGGATGGTTCTGAGCCAGGTTGACTGCTTTATTTAATGTGAGGTTGCGAGTTCTCAGATCTTGCTGGACAGTGTTCATCCACATGATGTGAGGGCGCCCTGGTGGTCTCCAGTTCTCAGGTGGGGGAGCTGTTAGGATCATCTTGGCATCTTAGTACACTAACTAATGTATTCGCAACCCGTTATTTTTATGAAAGTGCCAAGATTGCAAAATTTGTGAATAATGGGCATGCTAAAAGTACAGGATCTGCAATGTTAGAGAGAGGTTAGATATGGGATCTGTAATCTTGAGGGGTTTCTCGTGTTATAATGTTGTTCAGTATCAGTAGTAACCTGTGTGATTTTCATTACTACTACTGCGGCTGCTACTGCCACTTGTGCATTAGCTGCTGTTACTGCAATCTTTATACTTGTCATTTACAGGCGAAGGTAGAGTACGATCATCTTGTGGCATCCGTCGGGCAAGGTCGACCGGTGTGTCCTAGTGTTATCCGCGTGGCATCTTCGAATTCTAAGCCCTCTGTACTTCGTCGGCCTGACTTCCACCAGCTGCTGGCACGGCACGGTGGTGACATCTCGTGTCTGTCGCAAGAACTAAACACGGCCGACTATGATTCATTTGCAGTTGCTGTACCCGGTGACCGTGTCATCAGGCCGCAAGTTTACATGTTAGAATCTGTTTTTACTCTCTGTCATGTTGTTGTCATTATTCTTATTATTGCTAAAACTGTACTGATTAAATTTACGCTGTTGCTGGGAAATAGTTTTTCATTGATGTTGGCGGGTTAAATGTGATGCTGAATTGCTGCAATAGTAAGAGTCTTAATTCTTCATTCATTAGTGTTGTTGACTAAACCCTGAATGATGAGTAACGAATTGTTGTTGACGTGCAGAAATCCGTTCGATATTTCACGCAAAGAACTTCTGTCGCACATTCGACGAATGAGAGTGAATTTCATCAAGGCAGCGTTGTCTGGCATCCAGCTTCAGGAAGCCGGTATGTGCCTCACTGTTATTGAAACCAGGCTTAATTTTATGGGCACACTATTGTTGGCAAGCGCGTGTGTCCGTATTGCTATAGATGTAGCTTATTTGTTAGTTGATGAGCCATTTGGTCATATGGGTGAATGGTGATACACTGAGGTCCCACTTGACGGGATTTGTCTAGGCCGTGATCATGTGGTGGGAGTTTTTCCGGTTGTGCTTCCCCGACAAAAAAGCTGCAGGTACTTACGTGTAACCTTAAATGTGGGACTTCACCAGTTTTCAGCTTTCTTGTCAGAGCGTAGACATTGTCATGAACAGTTAATGACTCACTGCAATTTGTGGACATCGCTTAACCACTTATCTCAGACGGCCTGTTCAGTTTTTCATGCTCTTCCTAGTAGGTCTTGCCATTTAACATGCACAATGCACATGGTCGTCTCTGGGTCTATACTGGATCACTCACTCACTCACTCTGGGTCTAGACTGCAGCGGTATGTATGTGTATGTTGCAGTAACTGTACTATCATCGTTGTCACAAAGCCTCAGTAGCCATGATGTATGCTGTGTAGACAGTCCGTTCTCTGGTATCGCTGAGTGCTTGACTGCGGGGGGGCTGATGGTTGTTTGTTGAAGCTAACTCATTGAACTTTGTCTTTGTCAATCGGGAGTGGAAGGTTAGGCAGAAGTATAGTCTCAGATCTGCTGTTTTGTATATTTATCTGAACAGTGTGACGTGGCATTGGTGCATGATTGAGAGGAATATGTGTTTTTTTGTATTTCATGACATGTTAAATCAGTGCCGATCAATGTTTACATTAGGCTACCAAATGTTGCCGATGATTACTTTTACTTGAGTAACTACATTGATGTTTAACTGCTACTTGTATAGAGTTGTTACACAGCACGTCGGTGCAGAACATGGGCAACTACCAGGAGTATGTCAAGAAACTACCTCCTCCAATGCGCGAGATTGAAACTCAGCCAGCGAGACAGCACACGTTCGGAAACCCATTCAAAGTCAACAAGGTAACCAAACATATTCACTGAGTTGAGCTAAGCATGATAGAATAACAGAGAAAGCAGGTACCATGCAGAACCATGTGTCATATGTTAAGCTAAATATGCCGGCACTTGCACCACTTCCGAACCCAGACTGAAAGCTAGTTGCAGTTACGTACAATTTGTTTAATGCTGTTACAGCACATTTGATTTCTTTTTTTATGACACTGTACATCAGTGTGTTTTGATTTGGTTTTTAGTAGACATCAATTAGAGCTTTGGTGCTATTAGTTCACGTATTTCGTCTTCATTGAAAACTAATCATCAGTGCATGCAGACAGAAGTGCAGAAGATCAATACTGCTGATAAAGATAGAAAGAAACTTGCTAATTATATCAATAATAATAATAAATTTGGGGTTAGGGTCAGAGACTGAGGTATGGTGAGGAATGGGATTAGCAAGTTTTCTTTCACGTTTCAGTAGTTGTAACCAGAAGGAACAGTTTGATATATGGAGTGCTGTTCTGTGTCTTAATATACATGAGCTATAAACCTTTAAAAAACAGTCCGGTTTTAGCCACGTTGTACATTGCAGGCTGATATTAATATGATATCGGCCATTAGCTGATGTCTATAGCAAAGACACAAATCACATATACATGCTGTCTGTTTGTGGCTTTGTGTGTGCATTTGCGATGCATTACCTACACACTGGAGACTGGTTGTGTAGTTCTGCGTTGGCACGTTCTGTATGTGCTCTGTGCAGAATTTGATGATTGACGAGGCTGATGAAGCGATGCCGGGACAGCAGTCATCACGGAAGAGATCCGCTGCTGAATCTCCATCTTCTCCGCGTCCCAACAAACGCAAACCTGGTACGTTCATCGACGAACATCTGTACAGTGTAGAACTTTCGTCAGTGACACTTCTATGTAGTGTGTGTGCATAAGTGTCTTTGCAGTACTGTTGCATGAATCAGAAATGTGGACTGTAAAGAAGACAGTCAGTGAAGGTTGTTGGCATTTGAAACCTGTTATTATGGGCGAATCCTGACAGTGAGATGGCATGGTCATAGAACCAAGTAAGAAATCAGCATACATTGCAAGGAAATGAGATAAAGATGGATACAATCCGCAGCAGGAAGCTGCAACTGTTTGGACATGTTCACGGAATGCCAGGTGATAGTTACTCCGGAAACTGATGCTGGGGATGACAGAAGCTTAGTGATGACTAGGGCGACGCATGCAGAATGAACAACCCTCTGATGTGATGCAATAAAAAATAAATGGTGCAGTAGCGATGACTGAGAACAGTTGCAGCTGGGCGCTACAGTGCTTATTGAGACGGGAAAATGGAACAAAGAAAGGAAGTCATTATGCACATGTTGCTTTCACTGCATATGCTTGGTTGTTTAGGGCCGTTGCCGAAAGGCGTGCCAGTGCGAACGCTGCTGTCTCCGGTGCGTGAAGTATCCACTCCTCCACCTTCACCTTGCTACGATGCTTTCGACGACACTCTCTCGTTGTCATCCGGTAATTACGTGCAGTAAATACCTCGTTACTTTGTGTGATGGTTTTCATGTGTTAATGTGAGATAGGACGCTGATCATCATTATTTGTTATATTTGTGTTCTGTAATGTTTTATTTACTACAAGATGTAAGAGTCATTTTGCATTTTTATTCTGCCAGTGTCATCGTGCTACTGGATTTTTATGGCTGTGTGTTACACTGAGAATGATTTTCGTTTTTTTTCCAATTTTCTCAAGTGAGGTAGAGTGATGCAAAGATAATTGCAGAGTGCTGTGTTCTGTTCACTTGCAAGGCTCTGTTATGATGCTCATATGGTTATTAAACCATGTAGATTTTACTAGTTTTCCTAAGACAGTTTTAAACACTTGTAGGTAAATTTTACTCTACTTCCACTGTGGGCTTTGGCTCACTGGACCCATGTCACCATGCATAGATTCATTTGTGTTTATGCGTTTGTATTTTTTTTGGTACTGCATGTATGTCATATTATTGTAACACGGTGGGACAGACCTGGTGGAATTGAAGCCTAATCCCAATCCTGTCTTCCTTCAGTGCTTTGACACTGTTGGTTGGGTCATTTGACCCGTGAAAACCCGTCCCCGATATGACCTATAATGTGTTTGGTGGGACGTTAAACCTTACTCATCCTACTCAGTCCACTGTGTTCTATGCTGTTATTTCATTTCTACAGCTTTTAGGTGATACTCTGTTAAGCCTTTTGACTTGGCTTCATGCACTGCTGGTTTAACTGTGTTTCACATTGTGTTCTGAACCAACAGGTATGATGGAGATGATGATGATGATGGTGGTGATGATAGTGATGATGGTGTGGTGTGTAGAATATGATGATGAGATTTGCAACGACGATCGCTTGACCGTGGATATAAACGACGGTGTCGACTTGCAGTCGTTGGAACCCACACCTCAACTGAACCACGTGTATAACAAAGCTAACGGTGACCTTGAGAATGACATTGACGCCATCAAGGCTACCAAACCACATTCTCCCGTCGTGCAGCGTCAATCGTCTGTCGGCAGTGCTGCCATTGGGCCTGTTAATGGCCTCAAGACATATGAACATAACATCATCTTGCAGAGGATGGCAATTGTTGAAGTCAAGAAACCCGGAAAAGGTGGATTTTTTTGTACACGAGAAACTATGCTTTGAGATACTTTTTGTTATATGCATAGAATGGGAGCCTGTTATAGGATGTTGGAGCCTGTTGTAGGATATGGTTTTCTGCAGAAAATGTGCTTTTATGTCATCAGAGTGCTAGACAGCATTGCATTAATATTATGACATCCGACATTTAGTTATGTAAGCATAAACTGGTATCTGGAATGGTCCTGGCCCTTTTCAGTTATTGTTGCAGTTCGAAGTAACTAATAAGTTGTAGTTACGTGTTAACAGATGGACTGAAGTTGCAGCTGTGCCAGTAAGTCGTGATGTTCTTATTTTATGTGGCTATAGAATTCAGTGACAATGTAGTGTTATTGCTCATGAAGTTATTCCAGGCTCGGAAGCCTTAGAGCCATGAGTAAATGTTAGAATGAGAAGCTCTGAAACTGCTCTTTCATGCGTGGCAGTTCTCCAGTTATTCATGAATTCAGAAATCAGTTATACTGTATTTTGCCCATGTTATTGCTTATGCTATGTTCATTGTACATGCATCCGGTCAGAGTCTGCATCTGGTGAAAGTCTTCTCCCCGCAAATTCTGCATTTGTTGAGTTCTGAGTATTGCTATTGTTGAATCTGTGTACTGACACGATAAATGCGCAAGCTGGCGATGTGCATGAATGTGCTGATTCATAGTAAGTATGTCTACAACTGCTCGCTGCTTGACTTCTTGCAAAACCAATACAAGTTGTGTTAATGTGACAGATTTTGCGAGGTTGTTTCGTGTGCTCGATGGCCTGGAAGGCAGCACGGACGAGTGCTGTGCCTGCATTACGACTGTGATACGCGAGGCCGAGCGCTTCAAACGCCAGTCATTGGCTCAGAAACTACGAGACTTTCGCCATCAACGGCTATCGCAGCCGACGCGGCGTCCTTCCACTTCCGAGCCGACTTCTGCCGCATCGGATGCGTCGTTATCATCGTCGTCGCCGCTGTCTCGGACATCACACAGTACTGTGAGCGCCGCGTTGAACTGTAATCACACGCCCGAGGCAGTATAGTCAGCTTCGTCAACCATGATCTGCTACGTCTTTCATCAGACAGTCGCCATTTGTACCCGTTCGCGAGTCTTTCAGCATCAGCAGCCGAGTGGCACTGATGCGTCGTCGTGATCGCCGGCCGGAACAGACTGCAGCCGTCAACGAGATTGTTGTTCTACTTCACCGTGTTATTTACCGCATTTTGATGAACTGTGTTTGTTGTTATAAAACTAGTATTGGCATTGAAGTTACAGTGTATACTGTACTTCACATTTATGCCAGCAGTTAGTACTGTGAGCACTTGGTTGTTCGGCAGATGTTGTGGAATTGCAACATTTCGTTACCATGTAGGTCAAAATGCATGGATATATTGTGGTGCATGCATTGTGTAAATTGTATAAATGTTTATTAATAATAAAAGATAAAAATTAATGTTAAAAGCTGAAATTAGTGGGAGGATGCTGTTTGAAAATAAAGAAAATAAAGTGTTTTTCACGTTAATCTTCTACATATTGGTTTTGAGTTGTCAGTTTGCATGCACAAGTTGCATGTTAATTAACTACTCTTCTTTGTCTCGCAAAACCTGACCCCCTACAATATTTCGGCATAAGTTCACCAATACAGGCTGGTTATTGATAATTTTGCGTGTCGTCGTCGGCCCGATCCTGAGCGCAGTTGAGGGCGTCTCCAGCGGACAGACCACAGTCTGAACAAATCTGGTGCAGCCAGGTGATAGGAGGACAGCCCCGTGATCTGCGCCAGTCTGGGAAGGGTGGAGTCCCTTTTGCATGTGAAAATCTTTAATTAACTAGCGGCCCTGAAGTTTTGTTTCAAGACTTGCGTCACGATGAAATTTGTGGATGATGATGATAATGGTCATGGATAGAGAGTTTAATATGAGTCAGGAACCACCCAGCAGTTTATATAACGATAGTAGTATCAGTGCAGATTGTCACTAAATGCAGACTAGATTCTAGACCCTCTAAAGAAGAAAAATCTGAATTGAACACACCGTTACAAGCTTGAGGTAGGCAGGCAACACAATTATCTATACATCCATTCGCCAGGTGGTGCTTGTAGCATAATTTTGTTTGAAGAGCTGTACATGTGTTTGAAGAGCTGTACATGTGGCATTACATTGATTGATTGAGCAAGGTTTAACATCCCACCAAACACATTATAGATCATATCGGGGACAATTTTTACAGGTCATATGACCAAACCAACAGTGTCAAAGCACTGAAGGAAACCAGTTGGTCTTTCAGATAAGGCTTGAATCGTACCAGCACCACTGGTGGTGCTTGTAGCATAATTTTGTTTGAAGAGCTGTACTTTTGTGGCATTACATCAGATCTGTGAAAAAAAAGTAATATATGGCGAATTGGGACATTTTGCACTAATGCATTTTAGAACGCGGGTGTCTTCAAAGAGGAGAACCGAGCACATTTCAGTGTTAGTGACAATGTAGTGTCTGCATCAGTAGGCATTGTAATAGCAGTCAAATCTACACTGTCTCTGGGACAAAAACAGACCAAAATGTTTTGTGTAATATCTTCTACAAAACTTGGGCGATTTTGATGAAATTTGGTGTATAGTTTCACGAATAAATTTGCTGCAAAATCATGTAAACATTTTCCACCTCACCTAAACAATGTCTTTACACTACCTATTAAAATCTTCTAAGTGCTCATCGCACACGTGCTACTACTGAGTTGTTAGATAAAGAAACTCCATAATTTATTCAACCTTAACTGTGGCCTTCAAAATTGCAAGATATGAATACAGTTGATTACAGAATGTGGGGAATATTGCAAGAGAAAGTGTACAAACACGCATCACTAATCTGGACCTGTCGACGACGCCACTGGTGAATGGCTGCTGCAATGACGACATGATCCGGCTCCGCTTGGCCCACTCCGTTCCCAGTTGCTGTTTCAGTTTGTCCAGATCAGTGATGAGTATTTTGAACACCTTCTCTTGCTATATTCCCCACACTATGTAATCAACTGGATTCAAATCTGGCGAATTTGGAGGCCACAGTTAAGGTGGAATAAATTCTGGAGTTTCTTTGTCCAACAACTCGTCGGTATCACGTGTGCAATGGCAGTGAGTATTTTAAGTTTCACAAGGTAGTGTAGAGACATTATTCAGGCGAGGTGGAAAACGTTTACACAGTTTTGCAGCAAATTCATTCAGGAAACTGCATGCCAAATTTCATCATAATCGCCAGAGTGTTGTAGGAGATATTGCAAAAAACATTTTGGTTTCTTATTTTCCGAACACACTATGGCCTGTTTTGGAGATGTTGTGCGAAAATATCGTATGGGTTAGGTTTTCAGAAATTATTGACAACCAATAACCAACCTGTTTCAGTGAAGTCATGCCAAAAAAGTCAAAATGGTCTGGATTTTTTGAGACAGTGAAGACTGGATACCAGTTACCGGTATTAGTGGTCTCTAGGAAAGCATCACACCATGGAAAATTCACTAAGAGTAGCAGTCACACGCACTTAGACTTGCTACATAGGTTAATCTCATGCAACAACAGTAAGCTACAGTAGGCAAATGTGTATAGAGATCACAGCAATGAGAGCAATCTCAAAATTGCAGAGGCGGTCGTGTTGCATAGCATGTCGGTAGTCAGAGCTATACATCTTCTGTTTATTTGTAGTAACACCTTCAGGGTGTCCATCACCATCGTCACTTTGCCAGTAAGTGAATACGCAGTTTCGTAATAGCACATCGGCACATAGAAGGCCATTTATTGCCATTTAAAGGTTGTAAAGAGATCAGAAGGTCTGAGGTCTTTTAATAGAGCAGTTGCCTAATATATTCATGGCATGTGCAGATGGCTGATTCTGGCACACCCCTAATCATATATTCTCTATTACATAGAATATGTGATTTAATTTAGTTATTGATCTCTGTGAAATTGTACAAAGTGTCATGCACATTTACCTAACACAGTGGCCAAAATATTGATTAGCTTACAGAATTTCAATATCTAGATGGTGATAGTGAACATGAGGAAAACCGTCAATGTTCGCTACGTACATAATAAAAATTTTACCTAACGTATTTGCTATAATATGGAGAGACAGTACAGCATTGTAGAGATAAATAAATAAAATTAGATGTTCTGCGTAATACATGATGTATAATTAGGGTTGTGCCAGAACTAGCCATCTGCACATGCCATGAATATGTTGGGCGAGTGGTTTATTAATGCAGTAGTTCAGTGCCCAGAGCAGTACAGCTCTCACAGTGTTAGAAGCAATTTAATCAACTGACTCTCCACTCGTACTGCTCCTTCAACTGATATAATATTTTTACCTTCTTCACCAAACCTCATGTTTGAAACACTGCAGTAATGTCTGCGCCGACGTATTTTCAGTGCAGCAAAATTGCTGCACGATGAAATAATTAAAAATACAAGTTATATGGACATTTTCACTTGCAAGTAGAGCTGACAGACTGCCAGTCATAAAAGTATTATAACCAACTATAATTTTTGTATAATACACTAATGTATTTGAGCCCTGTTTCCAGACACAGTAGAACTGAAGGCCGTAACTAGCTTTGAGTGCTCCCTCAGAGCCCTTAGCTGTATTTGAGGGGGCTGCTTTGTGGCAAAGGTAAAAGGAAGCGAGGAAAAGAAGGGATGGAGGGAGAATGCACCCACAAAATATATATCTGATCACAGTCTTAATAAAACTGTTGCATTTTTGTCAGCTCCACAGGCCAACAGTTTTCAGATTTGATGACAGAATAGTACTTCTTCAGTTATATTGAATTTTTTTATACCTGTATGTTATCTTATAACTAACATCTGTATGGCCTTGCAGCCTGTGCTGTGCTGTATTCTGTGATGTCACCGTAGTCACCAAGTTTGCAGTTTCTGTGTAAATCATTTTTTGCCTCCATCAAAGAATCCACGTCGGAGGCATATGTGTTTTCCGGTCATCCATCTGGCCGTCTGTCCATTGTCAAGTCCGTTAACACCTGTTTTGCGTGACGTGATGTCTGCTTTGTGTAGGGATTTCAATACCACAGATTTATCATTCAGCATTGTGAGAAGGTTTTCTAGGTCAGAGGTCAAAGGTCAAGTTCGTGACCAGACTGAATGCTGTAATGGCAGAGGCAAGCGTTTTGACTGTGTTGCGTCAAGGCTGACTTGTTTGTTTTTGGAAATTGCGGCGCTATATAAATATTTGTTTTTTTTTGCCTTGGTACTTATTATCATTGTTATTATTATTATTGTAAGTGCATTATGCATGGCTGAAGTATTAACATATGTTCAAGCATTCATAAGTTGAATTTTTATGACCTCCTGACATGTGACATAGACCACTGTATTTGAAAGCCTGTCTGGTAATAATATAGTTATCAACTTTGTTTTTGCAGTCCTTTTGCCGATGCATTTATGGCGAATAAGTCAGTTGATTAACTCGTGACCTTACTTTCACATCTCATTTTGTTTGCAAATTTTGTCGTTATTTTATGTCTTTATTTCAACATGTTAACAGAATGGCAACATGATACTTCTGTATGATACACGGTAGTTTGTGTGTTGACTGTTAAAAGCAGGTTGAACAAGAGAACTGTGATGATTCTCTGCACACCATACAGTCGTACTTTTGCAGTTTCATTTGTTACATTATAATGTAGTACGGGGGTCTACCCGAGGGCCACATGGAACATTCTTAGAGTCTCTAGCATACTGCATTGTTACAGAATGTCCACAAAATCTCATTGTAGTCTCAATAAGTCCATAGTCTGTATTTATAAACAAGATAGTGGTCTTCATGTGAGAATGCCTGAAACCATTTGTAATAATGCAGATGTGTGAGAACATTTGTGGAATGCATAAATAGACCTTGCGGGCTGCAGTTTGCCCATTCCTGATGTAGCATACCAGCTATTAGGAAATACATTTCAACACTCAGAACTGTGCTGTTGATTGACAGTTAGACTTCTTAGACACAAACAGTTGATGTAGATCATTGATGAGCTTATGCCATGTTGTACATTTACATGCCTATTTTCTGTATTAAATTAAGAATTTATATGTAATTTTACGTGCAACGAACAGTGTTGAAACACAGTTACTGTGCGTCAGTCAGTTCAGAGCTGTGCTCTGCTTGTTGTGAACTGTGCTCGTATTTTTTTACATTTTTGTACGCATTTTTGGCGCATCGTGTATATGGTCTTTCTCGCAGTTAAAGTTACACTGTAGCCAACGCAAAAATAGGCTATTTAACCAATTTTACCAGCTTCTTGTACGTGTATTGTTAAAAGTGATAACATGATGTATAGGGCATGTAAGTAAATAAAGATTATTTATCCTAGATCTACTTTTATGCGACCATTCTTGTATTTCCGGTGATATCGCACTGAGGATTCAACATTGGTGTCATACAA
>Ga0049105_1000283_pt1 | contig 15726 bp, 9 predicted proteins | sample WorMetvaBAHAMAS1_FD_61260 | JGI IMG/M metagenome (GOLD analysis project Ga0049105, IMG submission 61260) | Worm MetaG Olavius vacuus BAHAMAS.1 | ecosystem: Host-associated > Annelida > Digestive system > Unclassified | place: Germany: Marburg | collected 2013-04-09
AATGCACTTCGCTTGAAGAAAGTCTGCTACAAAGTTTCTTTGTGTGAAAACTCAGCGGCAAAGTTGTAAGGCATTCATTGGCCTAACTAACTGTGCAAAAATTATTGGTGGGGGGCGACCGCTTGTACCAGAAATTTTGGATCAAAGGGACCGCGTTGGTGCGAAATCGTCGATTTTCGACCTATTTTCGCTCGTAGTGCCTCAGCCGTAACAGCTGTGTGAAAACTGTCAGGGACAAAGTTGTAGGGCATTCATTGGCCTAACTATCGGTGCAAAAATGATTGGTGGGAGACGACCCCTTCTACCTGAAATTTTGAGTCAAAGTGACCGCGTTGGAGCGAAATTTGAACAATAAGCTGTGATAACTCCGAAACGGTACGATATAGGATGTCAGTTACTATTAATCACTAATAGGAAATCGCATACGGGCTTTCGATTGGTACCGACCTCGATGACCTTGAACGCCGTAATAGCCCTTTTTTGCGTTTTTTTTCACGGAATTCGACTGATTTTCAGGTCGATTATATCACTTTGGTTGAAGATACACCTATAATGTCAGTAAAATATTGTCAGTCCCAGTTCCAGTCTTCTACTTTTGGCGAAAACTATAACGCACCCTGCAGCGCGGTCTCTCTGCGATAGCTGAGCATCTTGTTGTTTTAATAACCATAACCATAACCATATTTATATTTATAACCTGTTGGACATCTCACGTGGTCTTAGTACAAAATGAAAGACTGTACTGAGTGCAAGAAGTGCGTTTATGTAAGATCTGCTCCATACTACAGCTGTCTGGGGAGAAAATGTGCTGGAGCCAGCTGGGCCCCTTGAATCCACCTATGAACCTATCCACTGCAAAACATTATAGTTCAACTTAGAGCTTTTAGCATTGTTTAGTCTGTCTGACTGTCAGACAGAATAAAACAATGCATTGCCCATGCAACTGTCAGAGTGACTCACTCTGACAGTTGCATGGGCAATGCATTGCTTGTCTCTGGCCATCAGATGTTGGCAACATTGTGGTTGTTTATATGACATCATCTTAAGCCTACCTCTAAGAAAATTATTAAATCCTTACTAAAATGTGTGTACATTTTCCGACAAGAGGCCACTGGATCCCAAAGTCGATGGACCAGTACAGTACCATCCTGGTCCCAGAGTCTCAAAATTTAGACCCCCTGCTCCATTACTTATAGGTCAGAGTGCATGATGACGGCGAGCAAAGACTTACTGAAGACTCGCTAGTGAGAACACAGAGCGGGTGCTTGCCTGAGGGCCATTATCATACTGCTTCAAATGAAGAGCGATTCTTTTAACTATTCTGAATGCAAAACTAGTTGAAGAGGCAGTTGCTAATATTTTAGTGCTGTGAATATGGTTTTTCACTGCAAGGGTAGCACGTAGCATAAGTAGAGAAAATACAAAATGACCGATGGAACATTCTTTACAAACGAACTACTGAAAGAGTACACGAATACGAATGATCACTGACCAAACAGCACCATGAAAAGCACATGTGTCTGGCATGTACTAACAGCAACACACTTAGCAACAGTCAATGAATGAAAGTACTGTACCATAGTGAACGCTACCAGTGTCCGAAAAAACACAATGTCTAAAGGCAACACGTGCAAGTTAAATCATAGCACATATGATGAAGTGTAAACTACCACAAATTACTTGGCAACATTTAGAGCACTGCTTCAAGCACTGCAAACTACACTGAAACTGTAAAGACTGAACGCTGCTGTTCAGCTGAAACTCACAACCAGAAAATCTACAAAATATGCGTGAAAGAGAAGACAGCCAATACATTAAATATACAGCAAATTTGTTATGACAATAAAATAATACTGCAAAGCACACGGTGGTCGAAACAAGTCTTGTTAAGATATAAGGCACAACTGACAACTGCTAGCTATGTTAATCCAAGTTATCACCATATGCATAATGCATAATGCAATAGTCAGCAGCATAAGAATATCTTCAAAGGTACTGTACATGCAGAAAATGTTGATGTGCATCAAGAACAGAATCCATTATTCTTATTTAATCAGTTTTGCTTTCTCTGGCAACAATGCAGTGAAACTCATCACACAGCCACGGCGAGAATGCCAACCAAGCTGACGAACTAAACGCCCATATACAAGTTCTGATCAAATCATTAACAACATGTTTAAAAAAAATAAACACATATAGATGAAGAGATACATAAAAATAATCTGAATCATTTGTAAGCAACGTGGAGATAAAATGAAAACATGTCACGCCAACAACGAACATCACATAGGTTGTAGTAACAAGCCGTATATAAACAGCTGAAAAACAGAAACAAAAACAATACTGACAAACTTGACAAAATAACACAGTAACAAATCACTTACTTTAGTTTGTACAATTACAAGTGCAAACACACAAACACACCACAGATATGCACTGTCTGCATTCTGCTACACGTATCTTTCAGCTGCGACTCTCTTTCCATGCAAACCGTTCTAACATTCAGCTTCTGAAATGCCTGTTATCAGTGGTGCACAATGACACTTGTAAACACCAGGATTATTACTCTTGACATTGTTTCTTTTAATCAACTATATATGTAGCATGTTGCCTTTCCATAACCATATAATAGATAAATTTGGATGATCTACTTGATAATATTATTTCAAAGTAATGGTACTCCAACTAACAGTTTGACAGATTACCTAAACAAAGCACTTGGTATTTTCATACCATAAATCAACACAACTGAAGTACAGGCTCAGTCACTACTTATAACCTCTGGCTGGCCAAAAATGTGCTAAGTACCAACACCTTCACATGTTTACAGACTTTCCACATTTGACTGCCACAGTGCTTTTATCGATGACAACAGTAGCGACAAATGGAGGGGCACATCATTTTATATACTGTATCTCTGAAGCATTAGCGTTTGGTGCTATATAAATTGGATTATTATTATCTTATTTAGAGATATCAGAATTCTGCGATTCTGCGCGTGCTGAATTTTGCACAGAATTGGCTGTTGTGCACAGAATTAACAACGTGGCATAGAAACTGCAAAGTTTTGCAGGTTTTGTTCAGCAATGTTGCTCTTAGTTCGGCACTGACAGCCGCCACAGCTAGCGCAAAGCATTTCGGACTCGGTGTAAAAGTAACAATATAAAACAACATCTGAAACGCTGAGATAAACTCACCACAAAACTACACACTAAGAAAGACTGCCGTAAGCAATTATACAACTAGTTTGGGAAACAGAGTACTACAGCAATGCAACTGACAATTTTAAAGTGGAAAAATCGGCTGAAATAGTACAGAATTCACAAAAATGGCCTGCAGAATTTTCAATTTTTCGGTGAAGAATTCTGACAACCCTATTCTTATTACTATTATTATAAACAGAACCAAATGCACATACAGCATACAACACTGAACATCAACCGACATCAAGTCTACAGATAAAAAAAATAAAATCACATAATTATAATAATGTCACAGTGCGAGCATAAAACTGAACGAAGACTGAACTTAGGCCTACTGACAACTTTTGAAGCTTTGATAACAACATGAACAAAAAAGCAAGTCAAGTAATGGAAATGCTCAGCACTGACACAGTGGCAGCACATTAAATTCCTATGTTCCATTAATATGACAGATTATTCCATTAAAAATGAAAACAGATCAACATTAGCAGTGATGCTGTAGTGACAGACAAAGAACTGACACAAACGTAGCTGAAAGTTTTGTGGTTGATGCGAGATCAGTGCATCAGTTGGTTTTAAAGGCACTTTCGGCACAGTTTAGTTATATTGTGCAAATAAACAACTAATACACTTTCTCTCAAAAAGTGCACTGATATATTTGTCACTGGCACAGGCAAATTACCATCGTTTCGAATAATTTATTCCGCGCTGCATGGAATACCAGTGTGGATTAGCAATGAGAAAGGTGTCCGTCTGTCTGTCCGTCAAGTGCGTGCATTGTGACAAAATGGAATAAAGATCTGTCCAGATTTTTATACCATACGAAAGATCATTTAGCCTAGTTTTCTGAGAAGAATGGTTGGTGGGTGGCGACCCCTTCTACCCGAAATTTTGGGTCAACCGGTCCCTGTTGGAGCGAAATCGCTGATTTTGCACCGATATTCGTTCATAGCGACTCGGCCGTGGCACCTAGCGAAAAAGGTTCAATTAACACTAATAGGAAGTCCACTACGCACTTTCCAATGAACCTAAGATGATCATCGTACGTTTCCGCTAAGCACCCAAAGGAGGGCTTAAAACGCAAAATGGCCGTTTTCGGTGTAAAATCGCACTTCGCTTGAATAAAGTCTGCTACAAAATTTCTTTGTGTGAAAACTGTCAGCGACAAAGTTGCAAAGCATTCAATGGCCATGCTTAAATGCTTAAACAGGTATTCAAATACAGACTTTGTTTATGATTGTCTCCAGCCACTACTGATATACAGATCTGCTGAACATGTCTGTTATGGGAGGCTGTCATCAGTCATTAACTGCTGCTCGATGGACTGTAATTCACTGACATGGAGCAGAGTGTCAGGCTGTTCTGTAGTGTCTGCAGTCTGTGCTTTCTTCCTGACCTTCTTGGGTGACGGTTTCCAGGCGTTCCATACCCGCATGGTTTTGTCGGGCGACACCGACACATACTAACACAAACACACATCTCTGCTGACATGAAATTCAGTGGTTCACTTCATGTACAAACTGTTTTGTACTCATTTTAATGTGCAGCTTTTGAACTTATTAACAGCAGTGTGCATGGTAACTGTAAATAAATACAGATATTTGTATCCCACCATAACGTTGTATTTTCACAGGTGGCAACATTCACTGTTTACAGAGGAATGCCATCAAACCCTCTTACTTGTTCACGAAATTAATTGGAAGCATGCGCACTAGTAGAATTGATACATATTATTGGGTAGTATGATTCTGAGGAAGGATTAAAGTGGTATTCGAGCCAACTGCTTGATAGATTGCCTCAATAAAGCACTAATGTAGATTCGCACACTGTAAATCAAAACAACGGAACTGAAATACGAGCTCAGTCACCCTATGATCTTCAGTCCATTTAGTACGTGCCAGTGAGAAAGTGAACAACTTACTTCTGAAACTACGTGGTGGTACTCGTTATCATATCAGTTCATATTCATATATTCATGTATTCATATCAGTTAGCTGTAACATGAGATGTGATAGTGGCACTCACCTGACCGCGCTCGGGAACGTGTATTATGTTTCGCACGGCGTCTCGGTGACCTACATTTGTCTGAACCACTCGATACAAATCTGGATCATAAATCCTACATAGTCAACATGCTGACATATTGTCATCATCGTCATCATCATCATCATTAGCATTATCATCATCACGTTTTGTTGCTTTTATCACACTCATCATTAATGTCATTGTCAACTACATCACTGTTATGTTACACACAATGCATCTGACTCTAAATTAGGTCAACTCAGCATTTAATATGCTTGAACTGAAGTGCATGTGGCTGACAAACTTTAATCCAACTTTGGTGCATTAGCCAAATATAAAATGCGGGAATCTCGTAGCTCTGATTCTTATAACTGTGCAAATTCTCAGCAGATGGCACTTCATAAACAGCAAGATTTCCATCAAATTCGGAAACTGTATAACCACTAGTTTGTCAATAATGACATAATTCATGTAGGAGCTCTGTGAGGGAGTGGGCTGTAAGGCTCAGTGACCTTGACCTTTGGCCTCCTGACCTTGCAATGGCATCACAAATGATGCATACCACTGGAAAAAGACCACATTAATTTGAACGTTCTGCAACATTCCATTCTTGAGTAAGAAGCTTGTATGGGACCAACTAACAGACAGGCAGTGAGCAACGTGTAAAGCCACCTTGTACTGGACCACATACTTCAATAAGCCTGTATGAATGACTGTATACAGACAGAAAGAGATGCAGTGGTCAGGCCAGTAGCCAGAAATTTGCCATGGGGGAAGGTTATGCTCGATATACTGGCATTTTAATCCCAATAACTCCCCCCCCTGCCTACAGACCCGGCAGTGGTTACCTGATGATGCTCTGTACACCTGCAATTATTGCGCCATTACAGGTGTCAACACACAACGCAGTGACCATGCCCTGTGCTGAGAGCACCTGCTCACAGTCATTCAGCCCATCACTGTTCTGCACAACAGACACAACACAGCTGCTCATCACATTACATGTACCAGCATTCTGCCATCTATTCCCAGTCTAAATGCTCACAGTTTACTGTTATATTATGCAGCCAAAGTCCAGTTCCTGCAACATTTAAATGCTCAGTATGTCATCACAGAATATCTTATCCACAAGTTATTAGGTACAAAGTTCATCAATATTTAACAATTAACGATGTGAAAATTACGTCACAAACAGTGCATCAATGACTTTTATTAAACTTGCAGAATGTATGATTGTAATTTATGTACTGCTTTTTGTTGACTTGAAGCAAGGATTGAACTTTATATTTTAAGTTCTTGCCATTTCTGCATAGAATTTAATAAAATCTGTAAAGGTTGAGGCAAATGAAATTTGTGAATAATCGTCAAATTTTTTGTAATATAACATCGAGTCGTTTCTGAGAAATTGCAGTTTACAGCTAACCAGTATGAAGGCTTTACAAGTAGCTCAGCTATTGCAGAGAGACTGCGCTGCAGGGTGGGTTATCTTTGGCCAAAAGTTGAAGACTGTAACGGGGATACAATATTCTGTGGACATTATACATGTAGATCTCTTTCATTCCACCACTGTGACGTAATTGGCCAGCAAAGTTATCGAATTCGGTGAAAAAAAGCAAAATAAGGGATATTACGCCATTCAAGGTCATCAAGGATGGTATCAATCGAAAGCCCGTATGTGACTTCCTATTAGTGATTAACACTAACTGACATCCTACCTTGTACCATTTTGGAGTTATTGCAGCTTATTGTTCAAATTGTGGACACTTTGCATAAAAGCAACATACGATGTTCATCTTAGGCCACTGGAAAGCGCGTAGTGGACTTCATATTAGTGCTAATTGAACTGTTTGAACTGTTTTGGTTAGGTGTTACGGCTGAGGCACTACGGGTGAAAACAGATCGAAAATCAGGGCATTGCAAACGGGTGGGTCATCATCCATCAAATTTTCGCATAGAAGGGGACATCCCCCACCAAGCATTTTTGCAGAGATAGTTAGGCCAATGAATGCTTTACAACTTTGTCGCTGACAGTTTTCACATAAAGAAACTTTCTTCAAGCAAAGTGCGATTTTACACAAAAAAACGGCCATTTTGCGTTTTTGAGCCCCTTTGGGTGGCTTAGGGGCAATGTATGATGATCATCTTAGGCTCACTGGAAAGTGCGTTGTGGACTTCCTATTAGTGTTAATTGAACTTTTTTCGCTAGGTGTTACGGCTGAGGCGCTACGAGCGAGTATCAGTTTAAAATCAGCGATTTCGCTCCAACCGGGGCCAGTTGACCCGAAATTTCAGGTAGAAGGGGCGCTCACTCCCCACCAGCCATACTTCTCAGAAAACTAGGCTCACTGATCTTTCATATGGTATGAAAATCTAGACAGATCTTTCTTACATTTTGTCACAATGCACACATTTGACGGACAGACAGACGGACGGACGGATGGACACCTTTCTCATCGCTAGTCTGTGCTGGCATTCCATGCAGCACCAAAAAAATAGAATAAGTTTCAACATGTAAATGCAACCTTGACGTACAAAGGTTCAACGTTTCTTTGGTGCAAATGTGATCCAGAAGGGACCTTGATACATCAGTATGATAACCTAACATCATTGAAGTAATGACATCCCCACAGAAACCAGTGATTACATCACGCATGTATAGTGCAAACTACTGACCCAGACACGAATAGTTCCATCATCGGAACCGGTGACCCAGACGTTCTTTACCGGGTTCCAGCGGACACTGATGACATCACCAAAGTGACCCTGAAGGGTGTTCAACAACGTCATTTCTGACCCAACAGTCGCAAACTTTCGAATGTACACCATGTGATCACTGGTGGCATAAGCAATCTCGTTTCTGTATAAATATAATAATTGCTAACAATGACATTCGTCGCAGCAGTCATGGCAGTCGCATCAGTGACAATGGTAATGACAGCAGAAGAAGAAAAGTAGCCTTACGGCATGTAATATAACATAAATAATTCAACTGTGTCTGAGGGAAACAAGAATCTGTGCACTGCCATCAACTTTAGCTCTTAAGATCAATGGTCAAAGTCAAATATGTCTATTTTTATTCCACTTATAGAACCAAATAAGATATATTACGGCAAGATATTGTATCAGAATCTGACCAGTAGTTTCAAGTTATGAGCAATTTTCTTACTGCAAAAATACGGAAATAACTTTCAAGGTCAAAGATTTAGGGTTCACCATAATACATATGCCTATCAAGTTACATCAATTTGTGATTGGTAGTTTTTTCCAGTTTTTGTGGAGATAATCACAAACTGAGACAAACAGACACATGCGTGCCAGCAGAAAACAATACATGCTTTACTCAGCACAGCTGGTGCACAAGTAATAACATCAGATAAATACAATGGCGGTGGCTTCTCTATCATAGCACAGTGGGAAAAATTGCATTTATTACATTCATCAAATGCATGCACAAAACACACTGTAAAAATGTTAACATATGTTTTAAAATGCTAAAATTACGCTAAAAATCCAATGGACACCTTTTTGTTTTGCAAATGAGAGTATTTTGCCATGATTACACGATTATAAACTGCCTGCTGGGTGACTGTCTAGGCAGTGGGATCAGTTCTGGCTCAAAGCTTACAACAGCCAGAGATTTAACCTGTAATATGTAGGACGATTGTATCTCGTATATTAGCGTACACCAGGTGACTATTGTAATGTAATGTAATGTAACAGTGGTGCACTAGGGTGAAATGCTGGGATCACAAACCTAACTGGACAGTATGCCATGTCCAAAATGACTCCATCACAGGCCAATTCCACTGCGTCGATGTCATGCGAAACTGACTGGTTGCGAAATACATCCTGCAGACTACGTTGCAAGCAAAACATTCACCGATCACATCAATGCAATGAAAGAATGAATGAATGTGTTTATTTCAGACTCGATGTCCATAAAAAAGAAATAAAAGACAGACAGAGAGAACAATATATACAGACAGACAATAAAAGCATGCTAAAAATGAAATGACAATTTGTTACTGTACACAACTAATTAATCAAATGTAAAGCATCAACAACAGCTTCTGTAGAGCAGCTTAATCTAGTGTAGAAACCTAGTTTGTCATTATGCAATACATTATTAAAGCTAGGCACACCTAGCTGCAAAAGCATAGCAGTTACACTACTGTACTTACAGAAACCAAAAAAACAGCTTTAGACTTTTTATATAAGCAGAAACCAGCCAGTTTACCAATAACAGAAACAGGAAAATTTTCTCAAAGTGCAATATCATAAAAACATAAACAATATGAATAGAACAACTTCAATTTAACAGGAGAATGCAAAGCTGTAAATAATGCAAATGAAACTGACAGCAAGAAATAGTGGACGATGGTTGAGGCATCAGATCAGCTAATGACAGTGATGATGCTGTTATCTTGAAGGTTATAATCCAGAAATAATGCTACTATGCTGCAGATTCAAATCTCAGCCATAACGCCATCACATTACAGGTTCGAGTCACGTCCAGGACACTATTACATAACAATCTTTGGCAAGTGTTCACACATCTTATCATAATACGTCCCAAACTAAGACCATAAGGCTTCAATATTATATAATTTAAATTTAAACTTAATTTACATTTTAAAACACCAGTGAAAACTATCTTGCAGTAGCAGACGTTCACAAGCAACTAAGTTTACAGTAACTACGTAACAGTACTTACAGACCAGCTTCGAGATCCCAAATACACAGTCGCCGATCCCAACCTCCACTCACCTGCATACACGTCAATGACATTAACGCGAAGCTAGACAATCACTGCTCTTGGTTTCTGTTTAATAATCTACTTCCAACATTGCTCACTGCAAATTAAGCTGGGTTCTTAAGTTTTCCAATATGGACAAGTCCTGGTCCATAACAGAGTCCTGATGTGGATCAGGTCTGGTCTCCAACAGTCTCCCAAAAGAAATACTTTGCGAATTGATGAAACAGGATTATTTACAGCCCAGAATCTCTTCTCGCTGCCCAGCTGAGACTGCATAGTTGAACAACTATGACTGCATAGTTGAACAACTATGCAATATACTATAAAATCTTCTCTTTCACAACGTAAAAAAGTCTATTTACAGATCAAGTTTTATCCGAGTTTGTCATCCAAGTCAACAAGAAAACCTCTGTGTACAGACCACATGCTCCTTCTCATGTTCAACCAACAAATATAAAACATCAAAAGCAAACATGCTATACTCACACTGTTATTATTTAATTAATTATATTATGAACGATTACTAATTAACTATTATTAATTAACTGACCAGATAAAACCCAGTCTCTGCCTGCTCTCTGCCGACGACAACCAGTGATGTTACAGTCGACTGATGTTCACTGAAGATGCATTTGCAGATGAATCCTGCAACTCTGTTGGTCACCGACTCATCCGGCTGACATCAGCAGTCACACTCAACGGATGTATTATAAATTTAAACTTCAGCCCAGCTCCATGTGACTACACAGATATACTTGAAATTCATATATACTTGAAATTCATTATCCACATTCAGCTGGACTGCCAGGCTGATATGCTAGGAGAGACATTTTGAAAACAGCCAATATTGCAATGAGCCTAAAGTCAGACTGGCCTCTAATTTATCAGTCACAGCATACAACTAACGGATGTTACATATGGACAGACAGACAACTGGAGCCATTTTAGCAGATCACCACACGGAAGCAGTGATGACCTAAAAACTAAGCCACACGTATGACAGATTTCTTGCCACGTCACATCACTACCGTGGCAAGAACCGGAAGAAGAATTGGTTTCATTTTCTTCTGACGAAGGCCTCTGATAGAGACCGAAATGTCAAGGTAAATCTTTGTTGGTTGTGTTAGATTTAATTTTTGATCTTGGAAGTTATTTAGTTATTTAGTTTGCATGCTGGTGACCTGTAATGCACGGTGGCTTGTTGACAACAGATCTGAAGAACTGCTAAGAAGAATCTGAAATCGCTTATCGATCTTTTCGGCCTTCTCTGCTGTCGCAAGTTCTGGCTCCATCTTCTTTAGTGCTTTAACTGCATCTTCGTCAAAACCCCAGACGTCTGTAAACACCGTTTATAGACATGTCATAGAAAACACAAAAACTAAGCACTCTGACGTATTTTACGTAATGAGTACCATAATACTAAAATGGATGAATCTAAACACACAGCATCAAAGCAGTTATCTGACAGACACCTACACATTTATAACACGATATGACACAAGTGTCAATAGACTACCATAATTATTTCATTTGATATGCAATGTTGTTAACAAGAACTTGACTTTCAATGCCAAGGTGACAGCCTTGTGAAGGCCAAGACCGCAGCCAGAGATTTAACGTTTATCCTTAAGTACAGCAATTGGCCACGAACAGCAACATTGTTGGTGCAGCAACATTGTTGGTGCAACAACAGATTTTATAATGGCATAAAACAGCAAGCACACATGCTAAACCATAACGCAAATTCTGCATCAATTTTCAGCAACAAAACATACTGGCAGTTATTGAAATATCAGAACAACGAACACAACAGCATGCAGCTTTATCGTGCTACTTATTAGGCCATTTAATTCACAGACCGACAAACTCAGTTGCTAATTATACAGCACTCTGACAAAGTGAGGGCGCAACTACATCTTGCAAAACGACAGAGATGCCAACTGTATATTTGCCCGCCATATTAATACAAGTCTAACTCAGCACTCACATATGAGACCATTTTCAGATGCAGCGATCAAGTAATCCAACTCTTCCACAAAAATGACACAGATAATGCTCACGTCTGATCCAACTTTTTTCGGTGCCTGAAAATCAGCCATACGAAGTTCCAGTTACCTGCTCTATCACATATGTGCAAAACAGTGCAACAAGTGGATTACTCAACATTACCAAACAGGTAAACTGGTAGTTGGTTTCACATTTCATTTTCTGAAATTTTGCATAATCCTGGTTATAGTGCATTCATACCAAAAAAATCTTCATTTTAGATAGGCATGTTTGTGTAGATAGGCATCACTCGTCGAATGGAGCGGCACCCACCCTCCGGCTGGAAGAGGCCTCGAGGTCGTTCCCGCCGCACGTGGACTCAACAAACTGGCAACAGTTCAACATCGTCAGTTCACCGCAAATGGACCCACGCCACAGCTCGGGGTCATGCGACAAGATTGGCGCTATGGGTCTCTGCTACCCAAGCGTTCTGAAGGAAGGAAGGAAGGATAGGCATAGGTCTGGGGAGGCCAAAATTTTCCAGGGGCATGTGGATTAGCACCGAAAAAGTTAGCTCATGCTGGCACAAAAAAGTCGCAAATACTCCAGTTTATGGGTGCTTAGTCTCTCACAAACCATGGCCTTACTGTTACATCTGTTCACAGTGACAATAATTATGATGAAGATAATATCACTTCAGCAACAAAACAAACTACCTTTGGAATCAGCGGAACATTATACATATAGTGTGACTTGGGCGCGAAGTGAAAACCTTGATACACGCCAGCTTCAGTATCAGTAGCTTCTTTCAGCTGCAGCTCTCTCGCATAGTCCTGTTTTTCCTTGTCGAGTCGCCGGTGTTTCAGTGCTTTGTGAGTGTCGGCCAGTGTGAGCATCTCTTTGCTAACAGGTGACACAAAGGGTGCAGCGTAATTATTTGTTGATGCCACGGCATTATACAGCAGCAGCCGCACATGGCATTACTAACTGATTAGCTATTGTCTTAAGCAGCATACATATCAGCGTTACTTACTACTTCAGTTTCGAAATTAACAGCAGTCATACTTAGCATCTATATTTTTCACCTCGGTCGACAGTCTTAGTTTGCTGCACTTTTAAGCTAATCATGGCTTCAGTTGTCATGACACTGTTCTTAGAGCATCAGGAATGGCGTTTGGCTTATACCACTCCAGAACTATAGGGACCATCAACTAAGACAGCTAAACCCAAAAAGTAGACATAAAATGATCACATTAGTGTGTGTTTAGTTAAGTATGTCAACAGTTACTTTTATTGTAACTAATGCTCCTTGCAATTTTCTACATACCTTTCAAGTGACCAAGAAGCTGCAAAGAGATAAAGATATAACAGAAAATCATCAGCAGCTCTACATTTTGTCAAATTAGTCCATATTTTTCATTTTCAGTTTTTATTAACACAATCAAAGCTTAGATAATAAGACCAAAAAGTTGCCAAAATATCTATCAGCACTGCGTTAATTTTCTACGTATCGGTTACATTCCAATGTTCCATAAAAGTTTCCATCTTATAGACAGATAACTGGTCATATATAATCCCTCACATGTGGACGTTGTTAAGTATTAAATTTATTATAAAATGCTATTAGCAAATAATGATCACACAACTACATTTGTTATTATTTACCTGCAGATTCTTTTACTATTGCATTATGTGTTATAAATTTATTACTATATTATGTTAGTTTCATTAGTTATATTTCACAGGATAAATACACTTCACTTGGAAATGAAAACTCTCACTATAAAGTACCTGTACACAAAATAATTTGACTGTGATCGTTCCCACTTTGTTAGTGTTCCATCCACATCACCGCTGAAAAATAGCATCGGAATCTTTCTTGCTGCAAATAAAACAACATAACATACAGCATTATTGCTGACGATATCAGGCATCCACGTGGCCAAGACATGGACACAAGCCAAATCTGGTAAAAATGCCAGCTGTCACAGCAGCATAAAGAGTTGATAACAAAGGTAGACAAATTATTCAATTAACAGTTTATATTAACAATGATACGTTATATCTGCGTGTATGCATGTGTGTGCATCAGTGCACAAGTAAACTCACTATAGGCAACGGAGTACAGAGCAGCGTCGAACATCAAAGCTGTGATGCAACCATACGGATTGAACTTCCAAATAAACACCTCACGTCGAGTTGTTGTCGCTGAACAAAATGAGAAAAAGACGCGGGTCAATTACAGTCCAGTTTTACAACAGTTATATTCACAAATCATCACCAGGAGAACAAAGCAGGTAAACAAAGCATCCATCAAGCTTGCCACAAGCAGCAGGAAACTTAGCATCATATTGTGGCATGGTTTAATTCAATGTCGGACTGAGTGACCTACCGCTGGCAGACAGAGAGGCACCACATCCTCTACTTGTGGGTGGTCTGTTTTGACAGCCGCTTATTAACTCTTACTGCGTTCACATTTTGTGGGTCCGACATAGACGCGTCTGAAATGTAGTGATGACAGAAGACACGTGTCGGAGTGGTGCACCGAACAATTGGTGACGACTGTTGTAAATCGAATCTCTTTAGGCCTCAGAGCAGTGTATATTGTAGATTCGAGTATTCTGCACAGCCTTAGATGCGTTCGAGTGTGTACAGCCTCATAGGCTGCTCGTTGGCTGTATTTAAACGCTATTGCATCTAGTTTTGGCGGGTTAGAGAGTCCGACAGAGAGATGTTTGGCGGTAGTCGAAATTGGCAATGGATGTTATGATGTGTTAGAATTAGAGTGAATTAAATACAGAGTGCTCTACCTAGAGTCTTGTCAGCTGGTTCCTTGCTTTACAGTGTCCAAACAGATAGACAAGCAGACACTGTAACAATACCATGCACTATGACATCAACCAACAACTGAAACGAAAATCTTTGGCACTTTCTGACAGCCAAATACAGAAGTTCATGTCTAGCACACAAGAATAAAAAACTCACAATAAAAGTCAACAAACTGAAGATGTACAATTGTACATGCAATTTATTAAACAAAGACAAAGTGGTTAAAGGCAGTGTCATACCGACAACTTGACCGGACTCGTTGAAGTGCTGCATCAGATACAACTGATGTTTATAGGGCTCCAAACACTGGAAAGTACTGACACATCGCGACACCTACATGAAGCCACATTAACAACTACCAACATTTTCCAAAGAGCACAAACCACAAGGGGATGGAATTAACATGCACCCTATACCTTTAAAAATGTTGGTACAAACTACATGATATAACTAACAAGAAGCTCCGCTACCACAAAGAGCACAGCGTGTCCGTCGTGCTTAGTTGGTGTACTTTATGACATTTTTCGGGAGAAAATCTGTTGATGGCTAATCAACCACTTTTACGTGATAGAGCTTTGTGTGTCGACTGTCGAATTCGGCAAAGTAACACAAAATAATAGCCATTACACCATTCAAGGTCACTGATTTTCATACCAATCAAAAGCCCATATACGACTTCCTATTAGTGATCAATACTAATTTACTTCCTATCTTGCACCGTTTCAAAGTTATGGCTGATTATAGGTCACATTTTCACTAGCGACAGAAGGGCACTCCACTTAAATGCCCTAGCTAGGGGTGATCCCCCGTGGAGAGATGTTCTCGAGACTGTGATTATTAGACGCAAACTTACAGATGCACAGGCCAACCCTTCCACCCAAAGGAAGCGCTATTTAAGCCCAATCTGGCAGACTATGCTAAACTTCA
>Ga0049105_1000284_pt1 | contig 15709 bp, 7 predicted proteins | sample WorMetvaBAHAMAS1_FD_61260 | JGI IMG/M metagenome (GOLD analysis project Ga0049105, IMG submission 61260) | Worm MetaG Olavius vacuus BAHAMAS.1 | ecosystem: Host-associated > Annelida > Digestive system > Unclassified | place: Germany: Marburg | collected 2013-04-09
TTTGGGGTGAACCGCTAAACTCAGGACCATTAAATTTGGCATCAAGAAACTAGAAACATTGCTCTATCGCAAGGTGTATAATGTGTTTCGATATCTTAAAGCGTTTAAGCGTGGATCAGGAGTGTGACGAACGGACAGACGGACGAACAGACGGATAGACAGACAGAACCGCTTATAGCAAGCGCAGTCTGACGCCGCGCGCTAAAAAAAACTTGCTAATCATATCAATTCAAGGTTAGGGTTAGCGGTGGAGTTAGGATTAGGAAGAGTGTTAGCAATTCTTTACGTTTAAGTAATGGCAGATAAGAGGAAGACATATCTGAGAAGGGAATTCTCCAGGGGGGAAATGACCCACCATCGGAGGAGTGTGCTGACAGACTCCGGTGTTGCTGCCGCTGCTGCTGCTGCAGTTGCTGACGAAACCGAACCGATGGCAGATGGCCGCGGAACTGGCTGCAGCTGCTGAATTGCGCGTGGGCTGGCGTAACTTCGCGCCAAGAAATTTCGATAGTCGTCGGGTCGGTCTGACGGTTGTCGGTGCCGCAGAACTGCTCCGAGTCAGGCAGGCGAACCGTAGAGAATAAACGGCTGATGCGAGCAGGCTACCGGCCGGCATAATCCACGTTCATCGTATGCGACTTCGCTGGCGGCATCGAGTTATTGTGTTCCGTTGTTGCTTATACCGCTGTCAGCTGCAGTCATGGTTCGTCTCCGTCGAACTGAGGTCAAGTAGTGAGACGTGACCGATAGTCTATAGGAGTTGGGCTGCAGCGGCAGGCGTGCTGTGGATACGGGCGGTGACTGCAGGGAACGTATAAGATGCCGCTGCTCTCTCCCGATTATTACTGGACGCTCGGATTAGCCAGATATGCGTCGGATGCCGACGTCCGCAAGGCGTAAGTAACTGCGCAGTTGCCGTACTGTTTGCTTATAGCGCGACAGCTGCGATGCTGTTGTTTTGCGTAGTAGGCGTACTTGCCTGATCGATAGCAGACATAAAGGTGTACGGGACTAAGTGTTAGGTGCGTAAGAGTAAGTAGGTAGCGCCCTGCTGAATATATACACTACACGGCACATAAAACAGGAAAACGATTAAATCTTTCGTCCAAAAGGCTTTGCCCCGACGGTCACGACAGTTTTGCAGTTTTGCAGCTTTTCCCGCGCTGCATGGAATGCCAGCGCGGACTAGCTACGAGAAAGCTCTCTGCCAGTCCGTCCGTCTGCCTGTCTGTCAAACGCCTGGATTGTGAGTGACAAAACGGAAGAAAGATTTGTCCAGATTTTTATACTGTACGAAAGATCATTTAGCCTGGTTTTCTGAGAAGAAGAACGGTTGGTGCGGGCGACCCGTTCTACCTGAAATTTTGGGTCATCTGACTCCGTTGGAGCGAAATCGCCGATTTTCAGTCGATATTCGCTCGTAGCGCCTCAGCCGTTCAATAAACACCAATAGGAAGTCCACAACGCGCTTTCCAATGAACCTAAGATAAACATCGTACGTTGTCCCTAAGCCTCCTATAATGGGGCTCAAAAACGCAAAACGGCCGTTTTCCGTATAAAATTGCACTTCGCTTGAAGAAAGTCTGATACAAAGTTTCTTTGTGTGAAAACCGTCAGTGACAAATTTGTAAGGCATTCATTTGTCTATCTTACAGTGTAAAAATGATTGGTGGGGGACGTCCCCTTCTACACGAAAATTTGGAGGATACCGAGCTACCCCTTGCAAAACGCTAATTTTTAATCTATTTCTGCTCGTAAAGGCTCAGCCGTAACACCTAGCGAAAAGTTCATTAACACTAATAAAAATCCACTATTCGTTTTTAAATGAGCCTAAGATGAATAGTATCCGTTGACCCTAAACTCCCGAAGGGGGCTCTACAACGCAAAGTGTCCAAAATTTAAACAACAATCTGCGATAACTTCAAAACGGTACGAGATAGGATGTCAGTTACGTGTACTATTAATAACTAATAGTAACTCGCATACGGACTTTCGATTGGTACCGACATCAGTGACCTTGAATTGAATGACTTTGAACGGCGTAACAGCCCTTATTTTGCGTTATTTCACCGAATTCGATAGCTTTGCAGGCCTATTACGTCACAGTGATTGAAGATAGACCTATATTGTCTTCAAGATATCGTCTTCCACTTTTGGCCGAAACTGATCCACCCTGCAGCGCGGGCTCTCTGCGATAGCTGAGCATCTTGTTATTAAATTTCTTAGTCTAAAAATTTAGACACATTGAATATAAAAGAGCTGGAAAATCTTGGTGGCCCGTGTTAAGGACCTTCCATTATGAATCCATTAGTTTCTGCGAAATCGACAACAACGACAAACATAATAGTTAAGCGAGGTAAGGTTGTCTTCTCGGACTTCTAGGACTTTCCATTTTGTTTAATTTGTGTGTGTGTGTTTTGATCTCTATCAAGCCCATCCGTTTTTATTCGTGCCTAGCTGGCTGCAAACATTCATTTTACGCAATCGTGGGCCAGTCGTGTTATACGTAGATTTATTCGCCACTCGGCAGAACAGAACAAGAATAAAAGCAGAAAATGAACAAAGACAGAGACAGACAGAATAACATACTACATATGACTACATAAAACTACGTAAAACTACATAAAACTACACATTAACACAGAAATAATACTGGAGAATTAAAGTGAACAAGAAGACAAGTCGACAAAATGCCTGTATATATCGTACTACGCTTACTTACTTACCGTACTGATAACGAGAACAGCGTTGATACGCTGACGATGACGCGAGCAGGTGCGAGAAAGTGAGATATATGCGCGGTCACGCCGGTCAGACTGGCCGGCACTGAAGGCTAACACTAGAGCTCAGCTACTTGTCGTTGTCGGCGTGGGAATAATCCATTCGGTTTCACCGGCAATACTGGCTGTATTCCGTATTTCTGTTTGGTTCGATTTCATCCAATATCATCTCAAGAAGCTACATCCGGCTGTTGCATTTGTAGATCTATTTTGCTGTGAAACTGTCTATCGTACAGCAATGTGAATAATTTTTTTTGCTATTTTTGCTATTGCATTTAATAAAATACATCGATTTAATTTGACTTACACCGAATTGTTTTGTGATTAAACTTTAGCCATTTAAAAAGTTATTTGTGTAATAGAGCACTGAGTGTATTAGGTGAAATAAGGCCATTAGAGAAGTAGCTTACTATTTAGTTCATACGTAAGTATCTCTTGTCTGTTTTAGATTGAAAATTTATGCAAGAAATCAAACGATTGTTAAAGCCGTGGTCACATGTACGACTATGATGGGCTGCGTTTTCACTGTCAGCAGTCATAAAGCAAGTATTGTTGCTTCTTTGGAGCCTCTTCGTGCTTATAATCTCAGTTCAAGAATCTAATCGGAAGTCATAAACGAATCTTCTAATCGAATATATCTGTAACGTGAGAAATCGTGCAGCCGCAGCTCCAAATTGTCGTGATCTGGGGCCTGTATGTTGGCGCGAACCGGCGGCAGACCATGCAAAGGTCTTCGCTCGGCATGGCTTGCATACATGTAGGAGTCGAGCCTGTCAGCGGCAAGCTCCGAAAAAGTCTTAATACGATACAGCGGGCATCGAATTTCATGTCGAGAATGTAACGATTTTGTGCAGGCGTCAGCACTTGTCTTGGCCTTTTGCGGCCCCCAATAGAAAATTTGAACAAAACAGGAAGTTGCAGGCGGTCTAGGCATTTTCTAAAAAAATAAAACTGTGCAAAGAGGGGAACTATTTGAGGCCACGATACTTTTAGCAAAGTTTCGGTCAACTTAGGCCGTAGTCTCTGGGATCGACGCATGTGAAGACCCGTGTTCGGGAGGGTGGTGTCTCGAACAGAAGAGAAAACGCGGCGCCAGTCACAACATGAGACAGCGAAATCCCTTCCGAATCGACTGTGTTCAGTGTCTGTTGGGACACTGATTATGGAGTGACGTGCAAAAATCGGTGTCAACAAAGATACGATGGCCTACGCCAACAACATGTACTTGTTTTATTTCTTTCTACCGCATCTCAATCCCAATGCACGTTCGCATTGCTTATCGGATTTGTGCGAAACACGGTACTGAGTCGTTGAGAAGCTGACCCCGTTTGCCCTCCCCCGTGGTGTCAGTAATGACAATCAGCCGGCAGTGAACATTAGCGTTCCGTCGCCCAGAATACTCTGCTAGTTTATAGCCACTGTGGGATCTGGATATTCTCGGACAATTTCCCTGGCTACGATTACTTACACGTAATAAACTTGCCAATGATATCAGTTTAGAGCTGCGGTTAGGTTTACGGTTTGAGTCGGGTTAGAGTTAGGAATAGGGCTAGCAATTTTTTTACCTTTAAGTATGGTAACTAGGGGAATATCTGACGGGAATAATTCAGGGGAAAATGTCCTACACTCGTCACTATCATCCACACATCTCGCCGTACCGCCAGCGTCGATTCTGCCCCCACGTCGTCACAGAAGATCCCCTTCAGTTCAGTGCATAATGGCAGACAACACTTGGGCGTGTCGACGCCGCGAAAGCATTACGGTACGTGGTTGGTCGTAAACGTGCCACTGACGAGGGTGGGGGAGGGAGCTGGTCCGGTACTCCAGTTCACATTCCACGCACAGCCACAACACAACGTCCGCTTCTTCGCTTTGGCGGAAATGTTTTGCCTTGTAAACCGTAAACACGCGCCTCATCGTGCCCTGCCTCAGCTGTTTGCCCGGAAGTCATCAAGGTAGCCAGGCTACGTTACTGCTGCTGTTTCGACCACAGCGCAGGAGAAGCGGGAGAGAGGCTACTAGGTGAAAGTACTTAGAAAGTAACTTGCTCTCTAATACGACAGCCTGGATCTCGCTGTGCCAGACTATCTCCGTGAAACGTCGCTCAGCGAAGACACTTTTAGGCGATCGTTAAAACATACTTGTTTGCGTTTTATTAGAGCACGTAGTGCATTAGAGGCACTGCGTAATGCGCTTTATAAATGTTCCACTTACTTAATTACTTACTTACTTATTAACTTACTTAGAGTTACAAGTTACTTTTTATGCCTCCGGCGCACAGTAGGCGGCGAAGGCACTATGTTTTCCGGATGTCCGTCCGTCCGTTGTTTGTCGCATTTACGATAACTCTTTACGTAGAGGATCTTCCTTCAGTGCTTTGACACTGTTGGCTGGGTCGTTTGTCCCGTAAAAATCCGTCGCCGATATGACCTATAATAAACATAAACAAGTAGTTCAGCTATCGCAGAGAGACCGCGCTGCAGGGTGGGTCAGTTTTGGCCAAAAGTGGAAGATGATATTCTGCAGATAATATAGGTCTATCTTCAACCACTGTGACGTAATAGGCCTGCAAAGCTATCGAATTCGGTGAAATAACGCAAAATAAGGGTTTACGCCGTTCAATGTCACTCAAGGTCACCGATGTCGGTACCAATCGAAAGAACGTATGCGACTTCCTATTAATGATGAGTACCGTTTTGAAGTTATCGGAGATTGTTATTTAAATTTTGGACACTTTGCGTTTTAGACCCCATTTGGGGGGCTTAGAGTCAACGTATACTATTCGTCTTAGGCTCATTGGAAAGGGCGTAGTGGACTTCTTATTAGTGTTAATTCCCTTTTTGCTAGGTGTTAAGGCTGAGGCGCTATGAGCGAAAATAGATTGAAAATCGGCGTCGTGCAAGGGGTGGGTCGGTATTTGCCACATTTTCACGTAGAAGGGGACGTGCCCCACCAATCATTTTCGCACTGATGATTAGGCCAATGAATGCCTTACAACTTTGTCGCTGACATTTTTCACACAACGAAACCTTGTAGCAGACTGCCTTCGAGTGAAGTGCGATGTTACACGGAAAATGGCCGTTTTGCGTTTTTGACCCCCCCCTACGGCAACGTACGATGATCATCTTAGGCTCATTGGAAAGCGCGTAGTGGACTTCCTATTAGTGTTAATTGAACTTTTTCGATAGGTGTTACGGCTGAGGCTATCCATGGGCGAATATCGGTTGAAAATAGGCGATTTCGCTCCAACGGGGGCCGGTTGATCTAAAATTTTAGGTAGAAGGGGTCGCCCCCACCAACCATTCTTCTTCTCGTAAAACTAGGCTAAATGATCTTTCGTGTGGTATAAAAAATCTGGACAGATATAATACGCATTTCGTATTCCTGCCCCCGAGTTGATGAAATTAATTTTTGCCGTTTTGGATGTGTCACGAATGAAGGGCCTTACACGTTGTCATAAAACGGAAGATTTTCTACATTTATATTTGCAGTTTTTGTACCATACTTTACGCTATTTCTATCAGGTACACTCGTTTAAGAAGGCGGTAATCTATTTGCATACCAAATTTCGATGAGATATCTCAGTCACAACTGAGATAAAACTACTTTCGGTTCGCAAGACAGACCGCCGCTATATGGGAAGTCTACTTCCGGTTTCGATTTTGACCTATGTGTAATCATCCGCATGTAATTTTGCGTCAGCCTGCCAAATTTCGACTTTTTTAAAGATGGCGGCCATAGTCAGAGAACGCTACTTCCGAGTTCAGTTGTAGTGACTGCATTCGTTTAAGAAGCTGCTAATCTATTTGTTTACCAAATTTCGATGAGATAGCAAGTAAGGACAAGGGGTAAATTGTACCCCCGGTCACAAAATCCTGGTTACGCCATTGCAGCGAAGCATTCTCTAACGTACCGTGCAACGAAAAATATTGGCGCAGAAGGCATTAATGTAAATTCCTGAGAAAAAGTCTGGAAAATACGAATGATTAAGAATGCATGTGGTTTTTAGCCGGCGCCCGAGAACGTGAGATGGACCCTGCGCCAGTCTCATTCCTTATACGCGTGAGATTTGACATATCTAAAAATACGTTGATAATGTCGGGCTGTCGATGTGCAGGTATCGGAAGCTGGCTCTGCTATGGCACCCAAGCAAGTACCCGGACCAGCGGCTGCAGGCCGAAGCAAAGTTTCGCGAAATCTCTGAAGCATTCGAAGTCTTATCTGACAGTTAGTAGACACGTTACATCGTTATCTCGGTGTTCATGTCATCACTGTTTTCCGATGTGTTCGACTAAATGATGAAACTGAAGATGCCCTTTAACGGGCTGAATACAGACCAATCTGTTATTCTGTCCGATATATGTTTAGTGAAAAATACTTTTATACGCACGTGGCCTATTAGCTAGTTGCCTAATTAATGCGTGGCCACTACCGGCAAACGAAATAGGCAGCGACCAATCAGCTGTCAGGTCGTGGCATTGTCGTTTGAATACGTTCTTTTATTAAACCATATTTATTTGTCAACTAGATATATGTTCTGTGGAACGTGGTATCCTCCCCACCAAGTCCACAATGAACGAACTGCTTCTATAATTATGGCCAGATGCACTGCGCATGCACGAAACGGCCATTATTCTACTTCCGCTCTTAATTCTGACTCACAATCGTGTTCCTCGACCCGGATTTCTGTAAGGACGCGAAAATTTCGGCGATTCGTGTACATTTGAGGCAGATATAGGATTACTATCTATTCCAGAAACCTCATTCTAGTCGTTCATGTTTGTTATGAAAAAAAACACTGTAGGAGACCGGCGAATGTTGTACGACAAACACGGCCGACAAGGTCTACTGGACGCCGAGGACGTCGGTATTTCTCTGGATGGAGTCCGTCTGCCGACCACCACGCCGCCGCGGCTCGGCTCCCGACCGACCACCGGCCTCGCATCATTTCGTGACCCAAACGACGTCTTCTACGAGTTTTTCGGCTGCCGAGAACCGCTGAAGGGAGCCGTACTGCATGATGGCGGTTCGTATGTCATTCAGTTCGAGAAATTTATTTCGCGGGCGTTTTTCTCCCATTTCTTCTGTCCCTTTCCTAATTCCTTCCTCTTTCCCCTCTTTTCCCCCGCACCGGGAAGTGGTCCCTCGAATTTTCAAATCCAGCTGAGGGATTAGGGGAGCGGGAGAGGACAACATTTGCAGCCACCAGACACGTCGTCTGGGCTCTAAATGCATAAAAATGCGTCCCGGCTGCAAGCTCATTGTTGTGTATTTAAAGCCCACAGAAAGTGTCTGGTGGCTTCAAATGTCGTTAAACGAAGTCTGTTGAACGGAATCGGAAAATTTTAAAGCAGATGTGGTTGTTCGTGAATGCGTAGCCGTGTATTAAATTCTACGTGATTACTTTTTACATTTTATTTTCGGGGATGTTTTAACACCCAGATCGCCCCCCCCCGCTAGTTACGGCCTTGTTGGTACAATATGTCGGTCGCACTCATAGCACTGCTCATAGGCATAACTACCATGAAACGAGGGAGGCGGTGGCTGCCACGTGCGAATTTACTTAAAAGAAAATGGCTAACGATTTAACTTGAAGTACCACAAACACGAGTTAGAGTTAAAGAGTCGGCTGTTTTGTGTTTTCCACGTTTTGTTCCTTCTTCTTTTCTATTTTCTGTGTTTTTAAATTTACATATCGGAAACCAAGTCTCAGCCTAACTAGGGCTCTCGACGCCGGGGAGGGGCGCCGGGGGCGGGGGGGGAGGGCTGTATAGAAGGTGGTGGAGGGCTCTGGGTTCTTCTTAGGCCACTACTGTTGTTTTGCGCCAGAAAGTAGTTTGGCATTATATTTTAACGTACAGTACTATAACTGGTAAAAAATAACAAGTATCGAGGGCTGGAAGTAGGACGGTATAATGCACCAGAAACCCTTTGTTGGCCGAGCTCGGCACGGACCTGCTGTGAGAGCTCACGGAGTCCCTAGCTGGAACTGGAGAATGGGATCCAACGGACAGGGAAGGGACACAAAGGGAAGGAAGAAAAGGGGAGATGGAAAAGGGAAGGGAAGGAAAGGGGAGAAAGAGACTTGATATGGACTCGCCCCAGAGCGTTTGCTGCGTGGCGAGACGATATTTCTCAAACCCCTTTGTTAATGTTGGGTCGAAATACCCTCCGTCTAAAATACCAGCAGAGTAGCTCTCGAGATGAAAGGTTGAAAGGTCACAAAAAATAAATCACTTAATGGTTCATCATAACACATATTCTTACCAAGTTATTATTATTATTATTATTATTATTATTATTACATGATTTATATAGCGCCAATTTCGAGGATCGAGTCAGAGGCGCTGAGTTACATCCATTGTGATCAGGAGTTTTTCAGTTTTTCGCGGACGGACGAACACACAGACACACACACGGACACCACCATAACAATACCTGCTTCTCACCTGCTGGTGCACAGATAAGAAATGAAATAAACTGGGCACGCCCATACATACAGTATTTCCGGCATTGTGCATTGCCGATAGTCGTCAGGTATTATATATCGCGGTGTGGTGGTTTCATCGCCCGCTAATCGTCAGGCTGGGAGGATCAGCACATTGATGATGATGGACGCGTCAGCTCAGTCGCAGCATCTGAAGCCGCATCAGTTGAGTGATGGTTCGTCGAGGTCGGGCCAAGGCCAACAGTCTCAGTCAATCTATCAGACGTTTCAGTTATCAGTGCCACGTGCATAAGACTGCGGGTCTGTCGTTCTGTCTACAACTCAATTTCCGGCGCCAACTGATAAGCTGTTCGGTTGCTTTGTGCTGCAGTAATTCGGCAGTAAATTTGAAACGCAGATCTGCGAATACCGATCCGCAAAGCCTGCTACAGAAGTAGATTGTAGACGAAGAATAAAACTGCATAGTAATTTCAGGGAAACGACGTTAACATTGCTGTTGGGCGTGTCGTACTTGTTTCGAATGTCACTATGGTCTGTTGCAGAAAAAGAACAGAATTGGGCCTTAAATTGTGATGAACACATACAATAAATGTCTAAGGTGTGTATAGACGTAGACTGATGTAATAACTAATAACAATGTTACGAAATTTATTATTTTATTATATTATTTTATACTGTGTAAACTAGACAAAATCTGGCGCTGATACTAGGCCTAGTGAAAGGCCTGAAGATAAGGCGAATGAAAATGAGTGGGTGAAGTGAGTACAAATCTTGCATTCGCACACCAGGGAGGCACTCGTAATTGTAACCAGAGCATGTGAGCGTAGCGTGATCGGAGCGGAGCGGGCCGAAAATCGGATGCAGCGGAGCGGAGCGTGGAGCAGGCGTGGCAGAAAACGATGGAGCGGGAGCGGAGTGAGAGGTCGCGGAGCGGGGAGCGGGGGTTACAGAAATAGGTTAGAGCGCAGAGCGGCGTTTTTGCCGCTCGCGCTCCGCTCACATGCTCCGATTGTAATCCGAGATCAGTATATGCGTGCTTGTAATCGGACGTACCGTACAGGGTTTATGATTCAGCTAGAATTATTGCTAGTTTTTGTTTTGTGCGCAGGCGACCGAGTTATCAGCCGTTTTCTTGACGATGATCATCGGTTTGAACACTCGTTCCTCGGGTTTGCTCGGCCAGCTAGCAAGACCGTTCTCCAAGGAGCGCCGTCGCCTACAAAAGGGTAAATGAATCAGTGTACTTTTTATTGTTGTGCTTGGTTGAACTGTCATATCTTTTGAGCAGCGGCGGCCCCGGAACAAAGTAACTATGGGTTACTGTGGGCTACAAAGGACAGCTCAAACGTAATGTTCACAAATAAAATAATAACGCGAATTCCAACAGAAACAATCGACAATAGAACTTTTAAAATATAAGGCATACATGAAACGCAAACATACAATAAAGTTCAAACTCCACTTGTTCGATTTGTTCTTGTATTTGCCACATGTATGTTTTCGATTTGCTGTGGATTTGTTGTACAAGTCGAACAAGTGAAGTTTTAGCTTAAATCGCTTAACGAAGTACGGGTATGATACTCAAATGTTAACGGATAAAATATTACCAGTTATCACCCGTGAATGCGGCACGGTAATGCGTTCGATCGCATCTGTCTGTGTGTCATTGAGTCAGTCAGTCTTTCTGTCTACAGGGTGGCTCAAAAAAAGTAAGCTGTTGTGCTGTGATAACAGCTTACTTTTTTGAGCCACCCTGTATATCGCTGTTTGTTTAAGTATTGTGTTTAGCGCTATAACTTGTGAAAGCCTTGACCTAGAAAGTTCGTTCTTTTTTGGTATACAGGTACATCTTCAGAATATTCAGGTCAAGTTCATATATCAAGGTCACCGGATCAAGGTCAAGGTCACAGGAGCACAAACGCGTGAAATCTCATCCTGCCGCCCTTCTGTGACAGACACGACGCAGTCTCGATCGCTGCAAACGCAGTGACGGCACGCAGTGACAGCAAGTCCATTTCAGTCATTCTACCTGCCTGCAGCCACACTGTTTCTTGTATGCCTTGTCACGGCCGGGTGTGAGGACTTCAAACTTGCGATCCACAGTCAGACCGTGTCTGTGTATCGCGTTCTGATTCAGAGGCAGTGCGCATCTCATACACCTTGTAGACGTTCTGCCAACGTCAGTACGAAACGGAAGGTAACCCTTTGGAGGCGGCCAACTGATAGTTGACTACAAATTTACGTATGGTCCCATAAAAGGTTTGTTTGGGATACCGTACAGATACTGAGCCAAAGGCAGTCCCAACGGTTATTGAAAACCTGGTGATACATCGATCCTGACTGAGATGTTGTTTGCGGCCAGAATGGTGACATCGTACCGAGGTTCGGTGTTCAGTGGTCCGACAGACGCAGGAGACTATCGAACAGTTGCCGAATCTACCAAAACTGTTGACGGACGGACGATCGTCACGAAAAGGTGAATGGAACTTTTCGAAAGTTATTGGTCTTACAATGGGACCATAGACCATAGGCCTAATCATTCTTTCGATTTTTGTACTTTTAGAACCATAAGTTTTAGGTGATGAGCCGGCTTATTGTAAATTACAGTATAACAACGACGTCAAGTCACTTTGAAAATCGTGCGCGCTGGCAGTAGGCTGTCGAAGACGGTCCCGGGGTCATTAACAAATTCTGTACTGGATTAAATTGCCAATTTCCATGTGGTTGGACCGAGCTACAGGTGTCTAGGGGAGGACTGTAAGCTCCCCCAGTGGGGTACACGTCATATACCCGGCGGAAAACGCATTTTTCTGCTCAAAAACGAATTTGATGCAGTAGGTTTTACGTCTTTGTTGCGCAGTACAAATAAAAACTTGGGACAAGGCGCCAAAACTACTGTGACAAATCCTACAACTACTGGGTCATTTGTCCCAGAGGGTACAGTTAAAATGCATGCCTGGCTAAACCCAGTTGTTATACCTTGTTATGCCTGCGTGCCGGTACTTGTGCTGTCCTGCGTGGCAGCTCGTTTGACTGTGTTACTGTGCGTTTGTGCAAGTGCGTTTGACATTGGTCAAATAAAGAATTACTTTACTTTACTTTACTTTATGCCCTGCTTGTGATTGCTGTTATCACAGAAACGTGTTGAACGGGCGCGAGACGGTCACGGTGGAAGAGGACGGCGTGCTCGTATCCAAGACGATAGACGACCAGCCTTGTGAACTCTACTGAAACGCCGGCTGATTTCGTTTATAATAACTGGTTTCAATACATTGTGTATGTCTAGGCCAAACGGTTGTACTGTATCTGCATGCTTTGTGTAGCACCGTACCGGATATATACGTCATTAATCACCATTCATCATTACAGGCCTATCAATAGGAGTACGCATCGGTAACTGAGTGTTGCTTTTCCGAAGTCAGCAAACTGTGTTTATTCATGCCTGGCATTCCTAGCAGCTACAGGCCGTTACTTACTTCGCCATTTCTTTCACATGCGTTTTTGCGGCCACCGCCGGAGTACACAAGCCGCGTGGATCTTTATAATGTAAAGCCACCACCAGTAGCCTGTACTCGATCGTTTTACAGCCGTACCAATATTAACCGGTTTCAACGCGTAAAATACGTCTGACATTCAATGCACCGACAGATTGTAATTTAGGCCTAGGTTTTCGTTCACTATAGTCGGTCGCTTCTTTAGTCAAAACACTGGTTATCTGGACTAATGAAAATGCATCCTCATGCCCCACCTTGTATAGGCTTAGACGGTAGACTGGGTCAGATCACAAAGGCTTTCTTATTTCGTAAGAAGAGCGTTTCAGATATATATCGTGCTTGAACGTGAAACTGGCTGCTAACTTGCTGTTGTTATTATGTGTTGTAATAAATATTTTATTTATACACATATGAATTTGCAAGCCTAGACTGTTGTACAATGACTTAAAGAACTGAGACAGGAAGTGTACAACACATTACAAAAAGTGGAGCCTGTCGAGGACCCAGAGCATAACTTTCGTAAACGTCACATTAAAGAAATGATCAAAGTTAACTTTTGAAACAACGCGATAAGACTTCAACTAATTTAGAGGAGATAAACATAAAATATAAGCAAAAGGTTGTGACGGAAGATGCAGAGAGGTGAAGAAAATATTTTTTGTCAGTCTACATCACCAAAGTGGTAGTTATGAATGAAAAGCATTAGCATATCATGCCATACACTAACGCATTGTTTAAAGTTACTCAGGTCAGATTATCAAAAGCGTTATCGCTTTTGCACAAGATTGTTGGTTAATGGAACTACAAGGACGTCCATTTATGAATCAGTAGTGTAAGGAAGTTCTGTATAAAATAAACTACATAAACTTAACAGTTAACTGAATACCAAGTAGAAACACGATAAACTCTCGGTAATCTCCGCGAATGTCGCCATAAATGATACATGATGATTCTTTGGGCTCTATTTCTGCTGCAGAAAGTATCCGCATATCTTCAACTACTTTTACGTAACGCGTCCCGAAAGCTACCGAATTTGGTGAAATAACTCAAAGTACGGCCTATTACGCCGTTCACCAAGTTTGGTACCAATCGAAAGCTCATAATTATGCGACTTTCTATTAGTGATTAATACTAAATTACCTCCTATCTTGCACCGTTTCCAAGATATAGCCTTATGGATGTCAACGGATTTGCTAAGGTACCAAATGGCATAGAAACATTACCGAAAATTTCAACCGGCTGAGCAGGGCGCACGAACGTTACAGACAACAGACAGATGACAGAAGGACGGGCGATAGCATATAGCAAACGTGAATGCGAGTTCACGTTCGCTAAAAAATTGGACATAAGACATGCACGGATTCCATATGTGCTAAGTTATTAGACAAATTCTACAAAAGACGTGTTAGAGAACAACACAGAGATGACAGAGAGAGGAAGACCTCCGAGGCTCATTTGTCACAACAAATCAACGGCAAACAATATGTACCAACTACGAAGAGAGAAGATCCCTGCAGCAGAACGACGAAACTGACGAAGCAATCATGTATCTCAACTGTACAACAAGTCAATGGTGCAACTACAATGAGGCAAGGGAGGCAGCGGTCTTATGGACGCCAATCTGCAGGGGCTACCGTGGGTCACCAGAAGAAAAGGATCGCCTAAAAATCAAAGAGCATGACTCAAAGTAATACAGAAATGATTAAACGAGCTAAAAAGTTTTTTCCTGGTTTCTGCTCGTCCTTTATTTTAACTCAGTTTTGCACTGTCTAGACTAAACACTTAATTTGCAAATGTCACTAATTACTGTAAAACCCGTTTTTTTCGCGTGCCCTTTATTTCGCGAGCCTGGCAAGTTCGCGAAAATAACGGGCCGCGAAAGTTTGAATACAGTAGCGTTTCAGTGTAGTAGGAAGCAAAACGCTAAAATTACGGGTTCGAAAATAATTAAATTGACTCAAACGCCAAAATTAAGGGTGACCAAAATTAAGGGTTTTACAGTACTTCTTGCCAACAGAAACCAAACCCCAGCCTGAATGTTGCTCTAGATGTCAAAAGTTAGGGGCTGGATAAGGGGACCCCAGAATACTCATAGCCTCTAGGTGCTTCTGACGTAGTCACACCACTGCAATGTGCCCTTGAGGACAACAACCAACACGGTAACTATACACGACGGCTGCAGAGCAAACAGCAGCCAACACAACTTACACTAAAACACTTCTGCAACCAAACTGATAATGTACCGGCAGACAAACGAGTCGTCGTTGCCGAACGACGTATGGCAAGTTGGCTAAGATTAAAAGGCTGCAGATGGCAGAAAGTTAATGGTATCACATGTGTCTGTCTGCATAAAGACGTCGCATCTGCATGCACGAAACTTCCTACAGCTCAGCCGAGAATTCTCAGACGGATCAAGCATTCGGCGGAATCACAAAATGCACGTACCTATTAATTTCCTACCGCACCATTCAACCAGCACATAACAAGCTACTCTAATCAACAGAAGCAATGCAGTGGGTTTCAGAGTGGGAGTTGGCAGGGGGTCCGGGATGAGTGTCACAGCCCCCCCACAACCCCCAGAAATTTAAACAAATTTAACACTGAAAGCTGTGCACTACTTCCAACAGGACATCAGCCGAGGACAATACAAACATCAACTGAAATAATTTTTGTTTGGGATTTAACTGACCATGGCACATAGTAACTGCTTACTTATCACTTAGAAGCACTCCTACTTACTTGCTTACTTACTTACACGACAGCCTTTCAGTTAACTACGTACAATCCATCGGCTGTGTTAATAATTCGCAGGTCAACTCAGCCTTGCATCCCTCCGGGGTCGCTAAATCGAGTACCAGCTTCGGCTAGGGTAAAGGCGGGAAAGTCACCTCTGCCAGGTGGCAGGTAACACTGTGTGATCTCATATGGCATGTGATTTCCCGTAGCGGTGTGGTAATTTCGATTACGAACTGCTATATCCGGTTTAC
>Ga0049105_1000285_pt1 | contig 15707 bp, 19 predicted proteins | sample WorMetvaBAHAMAS1_FD_61260 | JGI IMG/M metagenome (GOLD analysis project Ga0049105, IMG submission 61260) | Worm MetaG Olavius vacuus BAHAMAS.1 | ecosystem: Host-associated > Annelida > Digestive system > Unclassified | place: Germany: Marburg | collected 2013-04-09
TATTGCACTGCCACTGTCTACACGTAGTAGTAACAGCTGTAATGTAATGTAAAATTAATGGTGTACCCACAAAGCGTGTAAGTCAACACCCCTCAAATCATAAGTCATTCAAATCACTACCATACTCGGCACAAGCACTGGGCAGGAGTTGATACCAGTCAGACCAACTTGTCACAAACAGGTAGTAGGCTGCCGTCCCGGAGTCGAAGTCTCTCATTTGAAAGAGACTCCGAATCCGGGCCCTATCTGTCTCATCTGGACTTCTGTGTAATTTTGTTGTCGTCTATTTGACTTCTGTGCAATTTATTTTACCTAAACCTCTGTACACTATTGTGCACCTTTTATTAGAAGAATTTAAAAATTTCTTTCAAGTAATCCTTAAGTACACAATCATTATGTCACACAATAAGTCCTAGATTCGGAGTTGGAGTCAAAGTTTTTTAGGGCTGGAGTCAGAGTCGGAGCCTAGAGTCCTAAATTTTCTAATCCTGGAGTTGGAGTCTCACAAAAAAACAAGGACTCCGCATCCCTGTAATTCACACTAACTTTTTTGCATAAATGCTCAGCCAGGCTCATGAGCTAAAAACAATAAACTGACACACCTTGCCGAGCAACCACAGCTAATGGAGGAATTCAGCAGCAATGACAATCAGCATTATTAGTGACGGGTCACACATCACGAAGGCTTTACTGTGACTATTCATGACTCGGGTTGAAATGGCTCTACCCCCGACAAAAACTTCTCACACACAGACATATTCAATATCAGCCTAGTAGCAGAAATTCAACGATAGTCCTCAACGCGCAGTACAATATCTGTAACTGCAGACAAAACGTGACCGAGCATATCACTTAATGACAGCCAGCACGCCACTGATGCAAACCAGTGTTGGCAATGAAGCTCATTGAACACACACATTGTTGTGACTCACAACCGACCGATACTTCAGTAATTTCTGCACTACGCACTTACGACATACAATAATTCAACAAGAGCAATTTCTTCAAATTTCTGCTTTGCAGCAGTTTGTCTAAGTATTAGCTTTTTTGTATAAGTAGTGTATATTTCAATTGTGAGTTTTGTTGTCATTACCAGTGCAATCACATGGCTCAAAAAAATAGTCTCCGAAACTGGGGTAGTGGGACATTAAACTCTCTCACTCACTTGCTCTGCTACTCAGAGTTCTCAAAGTAATATTTCTTGTCAAGATCATAACACACATGTTACAAGTGAAAATGGATGTTAAAACTTTGTAACACAATAAAATTAAACTGCTGATGTACTAACAACGCGGACTTCAAGACATCGGGACGTCACTCAGTCATTTATCATTACCGTAGAAGGGACGTACTGCCGTCCCCGATGTGACCTATAATGTGTTTGGAGGGATATTAAACCTTACTCTACTTCAACTTCAGGATGTTTGTACACACCTAACAAAAATATCACAATTAAAAATTTTCAACTTATCAGCACAAAATGTCAGTTCCAGTTCTTTGGTCTGGCCAATTTTCATATTCATTTCTAGTTAACGAAAATATCACTGGTCTCCGTGCTATCTGGAAAAAAATAAACATTACTATCCTATCAGCAATGTCATTGTATTTTAGCTACAGAGACACATATTGTAATAAATGTATAAATATAAATACAAAAAAGCAATTTTGTCGAAATAACATGTAAAGTCTTTTTGAACAGGTATATCACTGTCTGCATCAGTAATTACGTCTACACTTGTTAAAGTTACCATAAAAACAGAAGTGACCCAGTTTTCTGAATACAGTGCACATACCCCGTACACAGTTATACTACAACTGATCTGTTCACTGAATTGCACTCGGCTTTCACGCCACGAAAACAACAAACCAGCACAAGGAACTAATAACAAATATTTACAGCCATTAACACACAGAGCGGCCTGCATGACTCAACAACCTAACGCTGCTGAAACTTAAAATTTCTTGCCGTTATATACACTGCATCATTTGCATGAAGTACGAAGTGAAATAATTCTCGTAACAACTGTTTATCAGTTGCTTGTAGCCAGACAGAAGTAACTGTGACTGTGTGCTTAAAGCGATGGAGTCATATCATGGCAATGCAGACTGAATGCCTGCCAAGACATACAATGGTCATTTGTAGCTGAAAACTGCCGAGATACTCTAGATAACACTATTTCGTGGAAGAAGCTATACGCAACATCGCACCGCGATACCCAGGACCACATGTCCGTGTTACTGATGTGCCCAGTCTTCAAGGACTCGGCTGGGCTGGCAGTGACCACCTGGCGAAGCCAACTGTCAAACTTTCACCTGTCAGTGGAATGGTGTTTGACTGCTGTGCCACAAATTTGGAACAGTCTCCCTGACAGCAATGTCCCCACACAGTCAACCTCATCCTTTCCTCAACTACACAAATATTTCTCTTTCAGCAATCCTTTCCCCGCACTATGTTCCGACTATTGTATATTTCCTTACATTCTGACATTCTAGTGGATCTGACATAGTATCTCCTATCTGGGCTAATAAAAAAAAATCAGGTTAGATTATGCTACATTAAATTAGATCCCAACTTTTACAGATGCACGTACATTTAACCCTTGAATGGGAAGTTGGTGACATTAAGATGCATCATTCTGCTGGCAGTCGGACATGCAAGAAAGGCAACAGCAAAAACACTGTATAAAACTGTTCACGTAAAAGAGGGCTGATGGCTCTTGCCGGCCTGTATTCAAATCCAGGTCTGGAAGGGTTTTTTTCGGCTCGATTAGGCTAGCGGGCATGCTACGAGATTAAATTCTCGGACAGGCACAGAGGATTTGCCTGCGTCCTCTCTAAACTGTGACAGGCCATTACACTCAGGTTAAAAGGTGCCTGAGCTTGTAATGGATGCCGGCTGTAGGGATAACAGATGGACCGCCTCCTTGTGCACATACCAGACTGTAGTCCTCGCGTGCTACCACCTAGCCAGGAGGTGGGCAGCGCTTGAGTGTCGCTCAGCTCGGTTGGTCTAGATACACAGGTAAAGGTGTGTTCCAGAGAAACCCACAGTCTTAGCGGGGCATATTAAATATACGGACACAAAGCCTTTCAAATAACACACACCACTGTTATAAACAGTGGTCGTGCAACACAATTCACCACCGCACACACTGTGGGGTTGTGCTGTGGAGCTAGTCTCGGCTCTGACTGCGGCTATGATGCCTCAGTCACCCTACCGTCTCCAAAATGACCTAAAATGTGTCGAGTGGGACGTTAAACCTTACTATAACCATACCCATACCCTCATGTAAAACAAGTATAAACGATGACGTAAAATCTAGAAGAAGTACAAGTAAAGGAAGTAGTCAGAAATGGATGTCGCACCGATCATTTTTCAACGGTACATTCACAGCCACGGCTGCGATGATGCAAAATTCAACAAAACTAATCCTATCATGCATAATGCCCACAGATAATGATGATTGCAGACTTTTGCTTAATAACAGCCAATTATGACTGCTGATGAATCAGAAAACATGCTTACATAAGTGCTGTATCACTACCGCTAGCAACACTAACAAACGACGGACAAGTTTTCAGTTGAAAACTAACGCAGCAATAACGACCAATGCTGTCGAAAATTCCGTTTATGCCTGCAAATACAATGCGCCAATTTTCTACACACACAAATATTTAAACATTTGTTTGCCATGGTTTAGAACCAGACCGACCGTTTCAAAACCGAACAAAGGGAAAGTAACAACTTTTGGGACGGCATTCAAATAATGACACGCAGTGAACCCAAATCTATAACACAGATGTGCAAATACACATTTAGCGTCCAACAAATGGCACTCGAGAGCCATGACTCAACCACTACGCTGCAGCGAGTGCACTAGTCTGAAATGAAAGACGTTCTGTATTCGGTCCCATCTTGACTGCCGCTCATCGTCGGTCACGTCACTTCACATCACTGCATCCAGCACCGTTTGTCAGCGAACGCAGCTGCCGTAACTGCACGCAGCTCTGCAGACAGAGTCGACGGGTTGACTGTACTGCCACTGTGAATGACAGCGTAAGGGAAACACACCCATCATATAGCAACTAACAACTCTGACGTTAGTCGGCACAGGTTACTCTGTAGTTACTGGCAGTGATGACGTCTCACTACAACACACCAAACAGGTGATCTAATGGCTAATGTGACGAATCAAATAATCTTATGGTCATTATAAGAACTATATAATTAGAAGGTAGAAATGAATTTGACTCAAAAGGTCTCAAATACACTCTCGGATAATAATACTGATAATACTAATACTCAACGTTATGTTAGTCATTGCAAGAGTTCACCCAGTCCATATGATGAACAGTGCCAAGCGACAGTCAAACCTCAGACCAAGCCAACCAACATGGGCTGCGAGTCTGCATTGTAGCCCACAACACCAGTTAGCTCTGTTTAGTATTATTCAGCGAAAAAAGGAATACTCCGTTTACCATCCACGAACAGCAGAAAACTGCGCTGACGTAGGCACTGCAGTAAGGACGTGCAGCCCATGCCAAAGGCTGTATTATTATAGTTACAAGCAGTTGGATCACAACTAAAGCTACTGATATGAATAAATACACCTAGTTAAGCATACACCATTAACATAAAGAACATGTTTAACAGTGTTTTCCACAAATCACTATTCAATGATGGAAAGAGAATATGCAATTAACTGGACTCTTCTGCTCAACACAACAGAAATGTAAGAATTGTACGAGTGATCAAATACAACAGCCAAGTCTAGTCATTTTGCAGGTGGTGCTAATTGTAAGCTAAATGCCAAGCGGTGGTCAAAGAAAGCACCTAATATCTTCTTCAAACTAATCACATACACAACTCGGTTATACAGCACACAATATGCTAAACCAAACAGTGTCACCACTCTCCCCCAAAACAGTACTGTAATAAACTTCAAGATGTCTCGACAGAAGCGCTGACCTGATACACAGACAGCATAGTGTCCTGAGCCTGGGATGACGCATTTACAGGCAGTGCCAGCGTGACGTCTAGCAGCGGGTTGTGTTCAACTAACGACACTCGTCGGTAGTGACGCACTAATGCTTTCAGCGACTCGTGTACGTGGTACGGCTCCGCGAAGCCATAGCCAGTTGGTCGACGCTCGATCTTACAGTGAGCAATAATGTCTTTTGCCCTGTTAACACAAGTCAGTAAAGTAAGCAGTAAGTAAACACAACAACAGGCACAACACATACACAGGGTTCCCCCTATATTTTGGCACTGAAATTCAAGGATTTTCCAAGGACCCTGAAGTTGCATTCTCAAAGACCAATTCTCGACGCATGTTTGCAGCACGAACAGTATTACAGCAATATTTAATATCTATTTCTGTGATTACGGGAGTTTTAGTAGATAAAAACAAAACATGACAATTATCAGCAAATCTTGTTTTAGGCAAAACACGTGTTTAATGAAGTTGCTGATATCGTGCAGTATGACTTGGTGAATACAAGGACTTTCAAGGACCTGTGGAATTAAATTCAAGGACTTTCAAGCACCTGTCCTGTTTTCAAGTACTTTCAAGGCCATGAATTTAGCAGAAAAAAATTCAAGTACTTTCAAGGACTTTCAAGGTTGCGTGGGAACCCTGCATACAGCAGAGATGACATGATACCAAACAGTTGAGCTTCATCTCATTGTAGGCTATGCTAGACCAACGATAAGACCGAGTTTGCGGATAATTTGGTGTCACTAAACTCACTGCTCAAGTTCCTTGCACTATTATAAACATCTTGTCACCATTTTGCCAACTTCTGTACTGCAGGCCTGGCAATACAATACAAGACAAGAAATGAAATGCAATGGACAATACAATGGATTGACCCACTGCTATGTGTGACTACTAACGATCTGCTTAACAACTTGCAAATTCAGTAGCCGTGTTGGGTAAGTCATCTGATGACTGCTGATTTGGTGGACAATTCCAATATGCAGTAGCAGAGTGCCAGTGAGTACTGAACAATGAACATGCTAACAGCTCAACCAGATTAACTTGATCAATACAAGTAGAATTCAATTGTGGGGGTTTCATAAAGTCTGGCAAATTCACACACAGTGCATCAACAATGCTCTGTGCAGTAAGATGTAAAATTAATAAATATAATACGTTAACGTTCATGAAAAAAAAGAAAACTTTCTGCCGTGCATAGTGCAGTGCTGGTTGAAACACGAACAGCGACAAACTCACACGATGGACAAAGCATAAGAATGTGGGTCACTGCTCGGTCGTATTAGAAACGTTCCCTCTGGCTTTCCCTGCAGCATTCGCTCGGCCTCGCACCGATTGCACTTGATTAGCCACGTTGTGTCGTCGTCATGAGCCACGGGCGTCGTATCGCTCGATGCCTCCACAACGCCGCTCTCTAGTAACATACTCAGACTGCTCTGTGTCTCACCATGTTCCAACAACCACCTGAAACACCACACTGTCAAAACCTTACAACATGTCACAGACACATTCTGACTGTGACTAATCTCCAGTCCAATTAAATTCCCCAACTTTTCCGTGCACCTGAAGCTATGTCTATGGATTCCACAGCATTACCAATACAAATACAAACATATCATTTCTAAACAATATTGTTAGATACGCATATCACAGTCACAGCCGCTTTTCAAATGTATCGAGAACAATGCGACAATAATCACCCTAAACGTCTGAATAATAATAATAATAATAATAATAACCACGACAATGTTTATAGTGCTGTCATCATGATATAGTCATTGCGAGAGTTCACCCAGTTTATTTGATGAATGCAGACTGAGCGCCGGGTGGCCGCCAACCCTCAGAGCAAACCAACCGATTTGAGCTGTGAGTCCACCGAAAGATTGGCTGCTACCATCCGCAGACACCTTTTTACCTTTTAACCTTTTTTGAATCTTTTTTACACACACGCACACCTAGTTAAAACTTGACAATACTATTGTCAAATGTTGCCACGTCTCCCCAAGCATCCAGAAAGATCCAACACATACGACAGAAAATACAATACCCTATAATGGTGTCTCGCTGTTCTATCAGATGCTTCAACTTGGCTCTGATAGCGTTCAAGTCAGACGCATGCCGTCGGCTTTGAGCGGCGAGTTCCTTTACTTCAGTTTCCAGACACTGACGCTTCTCCTGCACCGCAGCAAGACGACACCGTCGCTGCTCACGTTCCTCTTGGCTTCTGATCATCAACATCACAGACACATACATGAAATTAGAATACATACTAACAAACGTACACCACCATTACAGCATGCAAAATGCAAGCAGTAATTCTGACAGCCTACCAAAATATAGTAATTAATACTCAGCAGAATGTTTACGATGCAGTCACTGTGATGAAGTCATTGTGAGAGTTCAGATTATTATATACGACGAATGATGCCAAGTGGCTGTGGCTGCCTTACTGAGGAAATATAAACACATCAAACCATAGCAGTAATCGTTATAATGCGCTACGTTAACATGAAAACAGACAATACAAAAATGTCAGTAATGTTACCGTTAACTACTGGCAAGTTTAATACCTCTGCTGATGTACTGAGTAAACAACACTCATTTTTCGGTCAGAATTATCAGAAACTGTGAATATTAGCAAAAATGTCGACAGAAGAAGATCGATAGCAGTCTGTACTTTTGTAAATCTGATGAGGCTGCATGTTTTTGGTCATGGTCATCTAACCGTAGTTGTTCCTCAAGGACGGCGGCCATCTCTCGGAATGCATCGACTGCTTGGTGTTTTAACTGAAGTTCCTACACCACAGCCACATAACGACCATGCAAACACACTACAGCTGACAGTCAACATTAAGAAAAAGCACAGTGCTATGTAACTGCGGATGTCAATATGAGAAATAAAACAAGTGAGAGATCAGTTGAAAAGACTTCTTTAGTTGGTATTTACATAAAAAGAACACACAATAATTTGTAGTAATTAATACAATAAAGGAGTACTGTAGTGTTTACCACTTACATACAAGAAGCTCAACAGCAGATGAGTTTGCAAATGTGAACGTTTTTAATGATGATAACGTACACGTACTAAAAAACATAATAAACTCGCACATAAATTCTGCCACAGGTCGATGCTCTTCATCACAACTGGAAGCCAAGCATCAAAATAAAGAGAGGAACGGGTGAGGCAAAACTTAAATGATAAAATAAAAGTGAGTAGCGCTGAAATCCTTACATTTAGTTAGTTACGCACGCGAACTAGAAGCCGACTTTTGATCAATAACTTCAATGCACCTGGTGGAAGCGGTTATGTGTTGGAACGCAGGTTTACCAAATTCGGTGAAATAACACACAAAGCAAGGGCCATAACACCATTCAAGGTCATCGATTTTGGTACCAACTGAAAGCCCATATATGACTTCCTATTAGCAATTAATACTAACTTACCTCTAATCTTGCACCGTTTCCAAGCTATGGTTCATTATTAGTCAAATTTTCGCTAGTGAGAGGGGAGTGCCTCACTTAAACACTCTCACTAGGGGTGATCCCCTGTCAATATCGCCATAAGTGATATATCGCTAAAAACTAGATTCTTTGGCATACATTTCTGCCGCAGAAAGTATCGTTGTATCTTCAACCACTTCTACATTATCTGCCCCGAAAGCAACTGATTCGGTGAAATTATGCAGCAGTTAGGGCTATTACATCGTTCAAGGTCATTCAAGGTCACCGAGTTTGCTACCAATCGAAAGTTCATATGCGACTTCCTATTAGTGATTAATACTAACTTACCTCCTATCTTACACCGTTTCTGAGATATAGCCTTCGATAGGTCCGAAATTGCTATATTCAGCTAATCGTCTTGCATTTACACCCCCTGATGGAGTGGTGGAGGGGTTGCGCCGGGACGATCTCCGTAAAATTTTGCCTGGATGTCAACAGATGGCCAAGGTACCAAATGGCATAGAAACGATGCGGAAATTTCAACTGACTGAGTAGGGCGCACGAATGTTACACACAGATGACAGACAGATAGACGACAGACGGATGGGTGACGACATATAGTGAACAAGTTCATGCTCGCTAAAAAGTGACCAGCAGTTTACAACACAGAGAAAACCAAGGCTCAAGAAAAAGCCCAGAAGTTACATACAAAACACCAATACGAAACGCTACTTTTGGCCGGCGTTTCTCAGCATACCACTGTAGTAAGGCCTACTGAAAGTACGGTGTCACTTCATCTTCAATTAATTGATGATGAATCGATTAATAAGCCACGATTAATCGACCAAATTTTTTTAGTCAATTAAATGCATACACGTATATGCATCATTTTCCACTTTAATGTGTAATCACACATTCCAGATGAGCTACATTAACCAACTGCCTCGCTGATTCTCCCGTGCATCCTACTGGGATAGGCCAAAAGTTTCCTCGACATCATCCCACTGCACTGGCCGCCAGATATGCTTTGGATGTGCAATATCGTTTCTTCTGCCACCATCACACAGCAGATGACCCAATCAACATCCTCTTTATGTTCAAGGTCCATGCCACCTCACTGACAACCAAACAAATGCATTTGTTTGGCTGAAGATCGCGGCGCTTAGTGACCTACTTTTAGATGTAGTGCACCTTACAAATGTACTTACTTACTTACTTACTTAGAAGCATCTTAAAACAAAAATGAATGGCAAAGACTGTACAGAGAGTCAATCAAAATGCCTGCTGTGAGTTTTTTGCTGCCATCCACAATTTCATTATTAGACAGCAGCCGTACAGCATGTGAGGCCGCAATGCAACAATTACCTGTGCCATGCTTGAGTGTTCTTTGCTGTGAGCCTCGTAGTCTGGAAACTTCGCCTCAAGCTCTTCATGAACTTCAACGAACGCTGTCCGAAGTGACTGCACATCACTTCCAAATGACAAATCTGTCTCCTGCTGAATACCACAAGATAATCTCTCGTTACCAGATGCTTTTAGAAGCATGCATTTACACATTTCACAGGCACTGACTGCACTGTGTTTTGACATACCAATGTTTAGTTGCATCTGTGTACAATACCTTTACGTTTACCGCCAGGGTGGGTAGCACGCTGTCCAGTGTCGAGGCCATATCAATTTGGCCCACTGTGGATCTCCAGTGTAACTGAAAGCAAAACAAACTGCTTGTGAACCGAAAAAGAGTAGACTCCGTCTTAAGCAGCTCACAGAAAGTCTAGTCGGCACACTGGCAGAGAGGCTAGTGGGGCATAATATCTTCCTAACAAATTACGCTGAAAATTATTGAACACTGTTAACTCCATGTTTATAATGTTTGTATATTTCAGTCAGATGCACATGTACACATGAATGCATCCTATGAACTATCATTACTGCTCTGCATATGATAAACTGACCACAGCGAAACGGGAGACTGGATATCGGAGTACGATGTCAAGCGACTGGTTGTACTGTGCCAGCGAGTGTCGCTGATAATGGCCAATCAGTTCAACAACGGAGGTGAATGTCAGCGGTTCAACGAAACCAAACTTGCCATTCTCGTGTAGTATCTTTATCAGCTTGTTGCTGTCGTCTTTTCTGTCATCAAATACAAGCGTATATGCTACAATGAAACAATGGCAACAATTAAAATTTCTTTGCCTGCTCATTCTAGTAAATGAGGGCACAGGTCACAATGAAGTACATGGAGAAGTGAGATATAAAACAACGCCAACAATGATTAACTTGTTAACGACAACAGCGCCATCATTAACTGTGAATTCGTCAAAATTCTCACTGCTTGTCAATACTGTTCAAAGTCAGTGTACTGCTTTCCTTTGTTGCTGATCAAAAAATACAATTACGATCACAGAAATATGCAGTAACGACCTGCGTTCATGCTGCATGTGCACGCAGAAAATTTGTATACAAGCTACACTGTGTGCCCGATGAGGGCTGCCGCTATGTTGGTGCTGTTGTTCTTGTAAGCAGTGTATTTTCTGTGGACAAAGCATTCATTCCACGGCAACATAACAAATGTCTAATGAAGCAATGAGGCATAAATGTTATATTGCAAAGTGATACCTCAATGTCAATGTATAGCTGTCTTTTACCCTGTCCGATGCCTCTCGTACCAAAAACGCACCCTCAGGTGTTCCGTGCATTAGCCTGCCAACCTGCTCCCTGTTTCACAGACAAACTCCACAATAACTAAATGACCACATTCCACAGCAAGTCAGTACGGCACCTAGTTAGAAACTAGTTAAGATAAGTAGCTCTTTGTACATTGTTTTTTTAATGTGGCACTCTGTATAAATTTTCTTACTTAGGGCGGGTTGCACCAACAATAGTTAAATTCCCAAGTTGACTAACCTCTAGTTATATTTAACATTGGGTTAAACTAGCAGTGCAATGCACTGTGAATGACAGGTAACAGCTGGTTAGGAAACTACGTGCTGACCCAGTTACAACTGGTGAGCGCGCTTGCTATTGGCTCACAAGAATGATATGACTTGGCTGCCTTTAGTTAGCACTTCAGTATATGCTGATGAACTGACACACCACATCACATACCTCGATATGCTACCCCAGTACCACTCGGCATCCTGCAGGCGGGATGACGGCTCAGTGCTGGATGCAGCAGCAGACTCTGACTGAGCTATACGCAGCTGAGACAACGACAGTGTACCCAAGTCCTGCTTGATCAGCGACCCCGACCGGCTACGCACTGCTGGTGCCATCGCTGATGCTAAATTCACAACAAACGAATGTCATTGTCATTACATGGTCACATTCTGCTGCTCAGCAGGTTGATTCTGCTGTTTATCAGATCTGACAGCTCCATTCCATCTTGCTATCTTCAGTGACCTCTTTCTTTCTTCGTACGTCCCACCTCTCATCAAATCTTTCAGCAAATAAAATCTCTGCCATTCTCATCAAGTTCTGCCAACTGTACCATACTCCAAACCTATCAGTAAGAGGCATGCCCCTTATGCCCCACCAATAATGACCAATTCATGGTCTTTTTCTGTAAGTTATCCAATGAACTGGATTTACTGCTCCCCATTCTAGCCAAAACATCGGCATCATTGCATCTACTTTTGCCATTTAGGATGGTATAGGCCATCACAGTGCTTCCATTCATGTTTTACGTAACTGACTGATTAGTAGTAGTAGTAGTAACAGTGCTAGTAGTGGTAGTGGTGGTGGTGGTGGTCGTAGAAATACTGTAGTATTGTGGCACTTCTGTGAATCTGGCAGTCTACAAATGTCATGACCTATTTCCTTACTAAATGTCAACATCATCATCATCAACAACAACAGCAGCAGCAGCAGCAGCAGCAGCAGCAGCAGCATCGACAATGTCAACAACAACAACATCAAAGTCAATATCAATATCAAAAACAACAACAACAGATTTTGTTGTAAAAATACCTGAAGAGAGGACATCTGGCAGTGGTTCGCCCCACTGACCACTTCTCAGTAGCACCGACAATATCCGAATGTGGTGTGTTGTATTACCAATAATATCTCTGTTACGAGAACACACACATGTACACATTCTGCAAACAGCAACAAGATGATGCAATGTTCAAGTCAGAAAATGCACGTACATGAACAAGATACAAACAGGAAGTAGACAGTTGTTAATCTGCTCCACAGAGACATGACAGCTTCCCAGCAATCTGGGTAATAAGACAAATCTGTAATACAGTGTGTAGCAGACTATTCAATATAAAACAAAGCAATTAGAACTAAAACGTTCGGGCTGTTCAATGCCGCTGGCCTGTAGGTGTGAAACATGACGCCCAATTGTTGCATTTGGTGGACGACTACATGCACATCATGCATCACTTGAAGTCACGTGTTTGAATAAAGCTACCAATGACTGTTTTTAGCTTGTCATGTCTAAATTTTCTTACTTACTTACTTAGAACAATGCCACAGTGGCACAGGCCTAGAACTGTCAAGTTATGACCTTATGGTAGGACAGGAATGTACATATTATTATTATTATTATTTTTAGTCCCACCAGCTCAAAGCCACACACATAAAAATTGATAAAGAGCATATATTATTATTATTAATATCTGAAATGTTTAATCTTTTTTAAATGTCCCAAGGTGTAAAATGCCAAAGGGCTGAAACATCATTATTTTTTTATTATTAAAACCAAACATAAACTACCACCACAACCTAAGCCAATCTGTTAGTGCCCTAAACAGCAAACACAATTTCAAAGTCCACCAGAACATTGTGTTCAGTATAACACTGCTTAAACATGCATACAGACCACCATGGCAAAGAAAGTACAGATGGTCGTACGCGATATTTTCCCACGGCGGTCGGAGGAGGACGTGACAGAAGACATGACAGAGCCGGTCGGCCGGTTCCCGATGTCCGTATTCTTCGTGCATGCGACACATACGACAGAAGTGAGCCATCAGATGCTGCAGTGTGCTGCTGTGATGCGACGGCAAAGCATCGACCAGACCACACAGAGACGCCTCACATTGCTCTGCGGCCTCGATTTCTTCACACCATCAGTTTTATCAAAGTTTCAATCACGGTCACAGTGTGCCTTCATATAAATTAAACACGATGCATACAAAGTGAAAAGACAAACTTCACTGCAGCAATTTTAACAATTAATATACAGGGTGGGCCAAAGACTAACTGCTGCATTATGACGACGGAGAAAGGCATTCCACATATTAAAATGTTCCATTCTTTACCTAGAATAAGATCTGATTTCAGTGATGTCGATATTATGTCATCAGGTAAAGGATGTATATGACAAGTAACAGTAAATTTACCAAAATGATTACTACTTGCAAAGTTGCACACCAAAAATCATGAAGATCCACGCACATTTGTAAATGTCATTGTAAAAAATGAGTAGCACCTTTTTTTTATTTGGTCACTGTGTACATACCAGAGGTATTCTTTGCAAAGAACTAAACGTTTTGACACATGAAATGCCTTCTCACATTGTCATATGCAGGAGATGCAAAACTTTCAAAATGGTCCACTTTTGGCTCACTGTGTGTATAACTGATAAATGTTTCAAAACAAACTATAAATCAAACTATTTTCTTTTTTCCCATCAGTTCTGAACTGTTATAATTTTCACAGGTAATGTACAAAACACTCCACACGTTTCAGTTGCAAACAAAAAACGAATTACATGTCTCCCATTTTCTCTGTGGAATAGACGTCTGGTATTTATTAACAACATCTGTCGACTGGAAACTAATCTTCATTTAACTAATTATCAAATAAGTAGTTCTCAAAAGTTGATTAGCAATAATTAATAAGTCCTAATGCATTCAACTCACTTGCTGCGTCGATGAATTTTGTATAGAACTGCTCTGGAATAACAGGATTTGGCAGTTCACGCAAATACTTCTTCATCGTGCTGGCAATGACTGCAGAGTCAAATGACGCCAGATCAACTGTTTCTACATCAGCTGCAAACAACAACGTACAAAAATAAAGCATAACAATTAGGTACAATGCTGCACTGATAAAGGAAGGGAAAGGAAGATGATGAAGGGATGGAGGGTAAGGAAAGGGGGTGAAAAGGAGGTGAGGGAGGGAAAGGGAAAGAGGGAAGGGAGAGTAAGAAAGTTTGGCCTGCCCACTTTTCAGATGCTTCTGCTGCCTATGATAGGTAGACGATGAAGAACATTTCTGCCAACTTCGAACTTTTAGCATAACCTGCCATTTCTTAGTTAGAAGCATGTATGAGATGGATGGACAGAGCTGCAATGCCTAATGCCACTGAACAGAGCCAGGGCATAAAAACTTACTATAATTACAAAAAAAAATCAAGATTATTTTGTATTTAGCAAGACAATGTTTCCCACTTATTACACGAGACAAAATCTCACCACTGCAAAGAGCGACTTTGAGCCGGCTGAGGTCTTCAGCAGAACATTTCTGTCGATAAGCCTCGAACATGTTCACACCTAGAGGACACAATGCAGTGCAATGTGAACAGTTTGTAAACAGTAACACATCGTTTAAGACATACTCACGAACGAAATGTGCAAACACTATCACTATCACCATTACTCAACGACTATCGGGGCAGAGGTTAACAGCCCCTTCAACACATATGTCATTTCGATAATAAGCCTTTCCATAAAATCGTGTTGCACTAGTACTGGCAACCAAACTGTCAATAAACAGTCGGAAATAGGGAAAAAGCATAAAATACCTATCATAAGTGTCAACCTAAGCCAAACTCAGCATCATGCATTGTTCATTTTCTGACACACCACAACTGCTGTCTTAACTAAAGAGTGACATCACTAACATGTTCATGCCACCCAGTATGGCCGACGCTAACTTCGTTGTAATAATAACTAACGGAGAGGGGTGCGCGCTTAATGGAACAGCCGTTGCCGCAGTGTTTATCGACCAATAGCGTGCCACGTGCTTTCTTTCCGTGAGTTGCGATTGGTTGTAGATTGTCGCTAAAAATAGAACGGAACTTGTCGCCATTTTGGGCGGGGACCTTATCTGTGGCTATATGATATGATACGGTGTGAATAGGAGGTACGGCATCTGGATAAATATATACAGATCTATGATTCACGCCATCACATACCATTACAGAGTCCCACAGAAACCACAACTACCGGTGTTTAACTGCAGGAAATTCACTCCCCACTGGGATGACACTTCCATTTACATTTGGTGCAACATGCAACTGCAAGGAAGCCA
>Ga0049105_1000286_pt1 | contig 15675 bp, 9 predicted proteins | sample WorMetvaBAHAMAS1_FD_61260 | JGI IMG/M metagenome (GOLD analysis project Ga0049105, IMG submission 61260) | Worm MetaG Olavius vacuus BAHAMAS.1 | ecosystem: Host-associated > Annelida > Digestive system > Unclassified | place: Germany: Marburg | collected 2013-04-09
CAATGTGACAAACCCAATCTGCTGGACCTGTAAGAACTGCTCACATGAGTGTGCTGCTGACTGTGAACATTGCGTCACACAACCCAGCACGGAGCAGTTCTGATAATATTCGCTCTTAACCTCCAGACAATCACCATAACTCGGATGTTGTCTAGCGGAGGATAGCGGAGGCTGACATTTATGGGGCAGGGACGGTGGTGGTGGTGCCGGTGGCTGTAGTGGTTGTAGTTATAGCAGTAGTAGGCTATAGGCAGTGGTGGCAGCGACAGCAGCAGCAGTAGAAGAGACATTTATACTGGTAGTAGTAGTGTAGAGGCTTAACGTCCCACTCAACACATTATAGGTCATTTCGGGGACGATTTTTACAGGTCATATGACCTAACCAACAGTGTCAAAGCAATGAAGGAAACCAGATGGTCTTGCAGATAAGGCTTGAATCCATCCATTTATATACATTTATACACGGTGCATTATAAAACGACAAGCAAGCCTTGACGCCACATCGTGAAATAAATGTATGCCTTGTCATTGTAGCATTTACACGTCTGTGCACATTGGTCTTGTCATGACCTTGACCTTTGACCTCTGACCTTGAAAACCTTTTCAGCAATTCCCACTCACATGATGAATATCTGTGCCAAGTTTCACTGAAATTCCTCCATTAAGAGAGAGAGAACTTTATTTGCCACAACATGAATAGAAATACAATGCAACACAATTGAAAATACATAAATCAAGTGGCAGGCTGCCAGAACAGGCATAAGCCCAACAAGCTGGCCACCTTGTGAAAAAACAAACAAACAAACAAACACACATTACACAAAAAGTAAAAATATACTCAAAGATGCAGGAGATACAAGATCACATTTACAACAGTAGCACAAATACGATTTATAATACTCATGATTTTAGCTCATAATATTGTCAATCATATAAATGGACAGTTCAGTTTTAAAGAATTAAGTGCAGAGATATTTGTGTTATGCAAAACAGGTGGTAACGGACGGAAAGCCGCACGGACTACCAGAAAACACGATGCCTCCATTAATTGTTGTTAGTGAAGGCATAAAAAAGTCAAAGTGCTGTGCTCCTGGCAAACAAATGTGTCTTTAGTCTGCTTTTAAACTGTCAAATAGATAGGTCGTCGCACAGTTCTATGTGACAGACGTTCTACATGTTGCCAGGTCAGACGCACGGATGGACCATTTGAGAGCATGGCGTGCTGCATTTCAAGGTTACCGAGTCACGGGAGGCGTTCTCCCGGCTGACCCAGACAGTCATGGACGCGAACCATTCAAAAAGATCTACATGCACTTAGCATCGGTCTGCACACTGCATGGAGATGAGCTCAGGATCGTGAACAGTGGCAACGAACCGTGGAAGCGGCAATGCTCCAACATGGGGCCTGCCCTTGATGATGATGACAAAATATAGGTTAGGGTGCTGGAGTGAGGACAGAAGGCTCTTCCATAATCATGGTCTCACTGATTTAATAGATAACTAACAGTTGGATGATCCAGAAGTTGTGTTTTGACTCCTGGCTGTTTCACTCTCTTGTAATGACTGGGCAAATTGTTCACGTTAAACGACTCGGACTACGGCACCAAGCAGTAAAATTTGATCTGCACACCTTATGATGCCGTAACGGAAAAGTTTCTAATCCTTGCACTGTGTATGCCAAGAAACAGATATCACAATAGGACGTGTCAGTAAATAAAGATTATTTATCCTAGATCCACTTTTATGCGACCATTTTTGTATTTCCGGTGACATCGCACTGAGGATTCAACATGATGTAAGTCGGTGTCATACAAAAACTTCAAAACCTGGTCATATAACATACGACGATGTCACCGGAAGTACCGGTAGTTAAAACATAGTGTCGCATAGATACGTATATTAAATTACTTACACGCCCTATTGTTTAGAAAGCATGTTTTACTATTAAATCTCTTAAAGTTAACTCACTGTGAGTAAAGCTGTCTGCAGCAAAAGAGTGTCCACACAAACTTACATAGAACCTCCCATTTATAGACATGGCTGGAGAAACAGGAAGGTGGCAGAACAAAACACAGCAGATCTTCAAGAGCATTTAACGATGATAAAATAATTACATGACAGCGACATGCCAAAAACTGTCAGACACTGCAATGCTGGTACGACTGATATTCTAGATGACACAACTGCTGCCAAGTTCACCAGAGGTTTGTACATTTCATGACGATCTTCAGTAATTAAGGCAAAAAAATAAGTAAGTAAACTTACACTGCCGGCAGCTCCTGGTCGATGTCGTGCAATTTCGCTGTCCTCACCACGGCCTACCAACAATCAGATCAAACATATTATTCAATTTTTTATGAACATAGTTTAATGGCAAACACACACGATGTATTGTGTTGGACTATATGCAGCAGGACAGAGAAAACTAAGAGTAAATTGCTACTTAACATTCCAACAGGCCAACTCAGCCTTTCATCCTTTCGGGGTCGATAAATGAGTAGCAAAGCTATTACCAGATGAGTTCTACCTCGCTTTGGTGGCGCAATCTGGTAAATGCTTGCGAGGTAACGGCCCGCCTGATCGGATCGTTGGCAAATAGCTCAGCACCGTCTTTCTGGCAGCCTTTACTCTCTGGGCTAAACCTGGTTGTTGCTGCAGTCCTGCGTGACAGCGTGTGTGCGTCGTGTCATTGCTGCCCTGTGTGGCAGACTGTTGTATGTTGCATACTGTTTGTAAGGTTAAGTGGTGTGTCTTAACCAGTGTTAAACGAAGATTAGTATTATTCTGTTCCAACATCAGCCCAGTCTACAGTCGCTCCAGTGCTGAGGACACTGTCCAAACCTGTCTCAAAAATTAATCTCAAAAACAAAGCATGTGCCTGAGATGCTGTCCTCATTCTTGAGGAAAGATCGAAGACAAAATCTGTTTGCTTTGGTCTTGGCATCAAGAAGACCTGACCTTAGTCTTGGCTTTAACCTCCAGTGCTGTAGCTTCAAGTACTTCATGAAATGGAACAATGGCTCTTTGCTCTCGGAATTGATACTCATTGCTGCTGTTTATTTTTTAATAAAAATTATTTGTTAATTCACCTATTTATTCGCCTCTAATTTCGTCTTCTTTCAGCAAATATTCTTTGCAAACTGTCACGACATTTTGACAGTGCTGTAAATTGTATTGGACTCAGCTTGGCTTGAAGGATGTCTGACCATGGCCTTGGCCTGGCCTCGAAGTGATCTGTTCAGGTGTTGCCAGGTCAGACGCACGGATGGATATTTCGAGAGCACTGCATCCAGCATTTCAAAGTCAACGAGCCACAGGAGGCGTCCTCCCAGACGACCCAGACAGTCATGGATGCAAACCATTCGGAAAGATCCAAGTACCCTCAGCATCGGCATGCACACGGCATGGAGGGTCTGGAACAGTTTCCCTGAAGACGTCACATATGCTCCATCGTTGCCAGTGTTTCGACATAAACTGAAGACTCACCTGTTTCGGCACTCGTACCCAGACATTGTTACTGCGCCATAGTGGTTCCTTGAAGTTTTTTTTTACTATAGGCCACTATAAAAAATGCTATGTAATGTAATGTAATGGAGATGAGCTCAGGATCGCGAACAATGGCAACGAATCGTGGAAGCGGCAATGCTCCAATCCAACATGGGGCTCGCCCTCTATGATGATGACGAAATAGATAGGTTAGGGTGCTGGAGTGAGGATAGAGGACTGTTCCATAAGATTAAGAGATGGCCTGGTCTTGGCTTGGCCTCAAAGTAGTCTGGCCTTGACCTTGTTGTCCTGGCATGTATGTTTCTAATTTGGACATAAATTATCCAGAACTGAGCCACACCCACACTGCACTAAGCCAACGGGACAAGTGACCAAATGGTACTGCGATACAGCAAAACCATGCTCTTGTTTGAAAACTGAACGACATACCGAGAAGATGATCAGGTGCTCGAAATGGTCGATGTTCTCTCTGACCTGCCAAAAATACAGTCACATTACTAGCAATGGATTGGTATGGGATAGGTAATCAAACTTTGGCCCCAATGGTGTGCATAGCACTTCAACAAAACAGAATGGTAAAAGAGACTGCCTTCGACAGTTTGACAAAACTAATTCATCTCCGTCTGCAACTGCATCTAATTTGTAAATCTGGTGAAATTCCCACAACTTGTAAGACGTGCCCCCCAAAGCGCTTATTTGACTATAATTGGCCTCACTGTGACTTTGATGTTTGACCTTTGACCTCAAAATCTAATCACTTCATCTTTGTCCCCAACTGCATCTAAGTTATAAATCGGTACCAGCCCACTATTCCGAAGGACCACTATTCCAAAGGTCCGCTACTCCGAAGGTCCGCTGTTCAGGTTAGAGTTCGGGGGTTAGGGTTGGGTTAGGGTTAGGATTTGGATAGCATATGTTCGTAACAGCAGACCTTCGGAATAGTGGACCTCAGTGGTTAAAGTGTAATTGGACGCAAGGGAATGCTGTTCCCCCACATACAAGTTATGGCTCAAAGCGTTCCTTCACCTCAGATTGTTATAATGCTAGGGAAAGGCACACCACCATTGTCAGCGGCCCAAACCCGAATGTGGCGTTCCTCCACCTCTAATTATGCACTTTAACCACTGGTGGACCTTTGGGTTAGGGTTAGGGTTTGGGTTTGGACATTTTCAGAATAGCAGACCTTCAGAATAGTGGACCAGAATCCATAAATTCGAAAAAATTGCTACAAGCAGTTTGTAAGATATCATGTTCACAAACTTTCAGTATATCATCAAACACACACAGACTGACACACGGAAAGACTGCAAACAAAATGCCTTCGGCAGCTGACTGCTGGCAAAGGCATAAAATATCACATACTATAGCATCGCACCTGGGCGGTAGTTAGGATCATTGACAACCACTCCTCCACCATCCCCAGTGCCTTCGTCAATTGCAACCAACGGATTTGCTTTCCTAACGCACAACATAGCATGCACTCTCACTAACCACTTCACAACTGCGGAACATTTGACCTGTTAAGACTGCACTTTACATACATAGATGTGACAAAAAATGGAGTGTACGGTTATATTTTGCGAGTTATATGAACATCATATTTAACGAGCTGTACCAGCAGCGAGTTAAATATGATGTTCATACAACGAGCAAAATAAAACATACACGCCATTTTTTATCATATATTATTTTTATTGCTAATTTATCTGCGATTTTAATTGGAACTATTTTGTAATGCGCAGCAATACAATCAGATGGGCGTGAGTTGGCCTACTGGGTCATGACTCAAGTATTCTGATTGGCTGCGCTTAAGACTGATGGACCAATCACAGGAAATATTACTGGGTTCATATACGGTTACCATGGTTACCATCGTATTGCACGTTCGATTAGCAATAGACTATCTATATAGCACGGTAACAAAACTTAAGTCACCAAGCACTGTAGTCGAACAGCAATGGCGTAAGTTTCTGTCTATACATTGGAAAGGACAGGTCTGGCTGCCAGAGTCCAGGTTAAAGACCGTTCCACAGTCAGGGACTGGCAGCCGAGAAACTTCTGTCGTCAAAGTTGTTGCGAGTGAGAGAGACGACTAATGCCCATGACATACTTACCAGAAACCAGTACCAGATTCTGGTACCAGTTTCTAGTACCAGAATCTGGTACTGGTTTCCGGTATGCATGTCATGGGCATAACACGCTCGTCAGAACTAAACCAAAGTGTGCGCCTGCCTACTACTGCTACATTTGACATCAGCCAACAGTCATCAGCAGGGTAAGCTTATCATCATATCATCATGTCATATTATTACAGAGTGGGCTGCAAAATTATACCCCCTTAGACAAATGGCATTCAGTGCATGCAGTAATAGTCCGTACATTTTTAGTTCAGCTGGCTAGCTGAGCTACATGTATAGTATAACCAGTCAGAAGCTGTCTGGCTAAGTGTCTGTCTGTGTGTTAACCAGACTGGCACAATTCATAAGCGCTAAATGTAGAGAATTGTAATCGTGCATGCGCAGACGTATGGTGAATTCTGATCACAAACCAAAAACTAGGTCAGTATGACCGGTTTACAGAGTGGGCCAAAAAAGTAAGCTGTTGTATTGCAGGTTGTAACTTTGTCAATTATGCACCAATTTAAAAAAAATTCCACAGTTAGAAAGTTTACTAAATTTCCTGAAAGATGTATTTTATTAGTTAACTATTAACTGTTCTATGCAGTTAACTATTCTATGCATATGCTTATAACTGCATTTGACCCCATGATTTGCAAAACTCAAGATGCACCCAGTGGTTAAAGTGTAATGGGACGCAAGGGAACGCCGTTCCCCCACCTTCAATTTATGGCTCAAAGCGTTCCCCACCTCAGATTGTTATAATGCTAGAGAAAGGCATACAACCATTGTCAGGGGCCCAAATCTGAATATACTGTTCCCCTACCTCTAATTTTGCACTTTAACCACTGGATGCACCCTTACACTGCTTGCTATTTTGCAGGGTAAAGTGATAATATTTTGAAGGTACGTGGCAAATATTACATGAATCTTTCTGGAAATTTAGTAAGCTTTCTAACAGTGGAATTTCTTTAAATTGGTCCACAACTGACGAAGTTACAACCCGCAATACCACAGCTACTTTTTTGGCCCACTCTGCAGATCATCTTGCTTACATAGCTACCCTGTCAGCTGAACGTCAAAGTCCATGGTCTGCTTGTTGATATCGTCGTAAACAATTGAAAATTCTGTGTAAAGTAACATTCTGCTCATTTCACATCACTAAATATTCAGTCACTTACCCTGCTTTTTGTGCGGGAGCAACTGATGCATGCCGTGCTACAAACGTTTTACGTCCGCTACAAGACACAAATGCAGCAACACTACAGTTGCAAGTACTACAAGTACCGGTACTACAAGTCACAAGAAATGCTAACCTTCACATCCAAAACAATCCTCTGCATCACAGAGATACAACCTCAGACATCGCACACACTCTTTACAGCTGCCCTCACACACCACATGCTGGTCAGACTCCAACTTCATCATACGAATGCTGTATAAAGACAAATATTAGGCGCATGACTGTTGAACTAATGCAACGTGTATGACTGTTGTTAATTGCTGGCTTGCGTTCTGACAAGCTACTAATAAACGAAGATTGATTGATTGATTTCTCAGCATTAACTGCATCACTCATAAGAACTAAGTAAGCAACAAGAACGATTAATGGTAATGGTAAATGTGAATTTATATAGCGCAATTGTGTGCAACAGTCGACAAGTCGATTAGTGTTTCCGACAATGACATTGTCACTTCTCAGGCACAACAGCAATTATGGTGCCTTCAAGGAAATCAGCACGTAAAGAAAAGTCTCTTCAGACAGCGGCACAACACAGACAGTGATGTAGCAGACGTGACATGCTGCAGCAGACTGTTCCAAACGAAAGTCACAAGTCCAGTTCCACAAACCCACAACAGATTTGGTGATAGAAGCTTTGCTGTTGCAGGGCCTCGGTTGTGCAACAGTTTGCTGATAAGTCTGCGGCAGATCTCTAGCTACGGACAGTTTAGGCGATATCACAAAAATCATTTATTTGGGATTTGAGAAATCACAGCGCAGTGTGACGCATGATTCTCTGCGCTATATGAATATTCTTACTTACTTACTTACTTACAAGCTGTGGAGACCAGAAAGGCTCGGTTGCCGATAGTTGGCAACCGTGTACGGCAGACAATCAGCAATGGTAAAGAGGCAGAACATAGACAACGTAGAGCCTCGATGTCTGCCGGCTGGCTACGTTTGTCAACAAGGTATATAAGTAAAAACACTTAAAAAAGAACAAGATACTAAGCAATGCAGCCTCAATCAAATAAATACATGTATAATAAGAAAAGCGTAAAATGCAACAAATGCGAAAAAATGCTGCAGAGTCGAGGACCAGCCACAGTGAATGATCCGTCACGCAGAAAAGTTGTGGTCCACTGCACGACATCTGTGAAAGTTTGATTGATCAAAGTCTGCAACTGGCGAAAGTTTGGAGGTACGAAAAGTACACTACTACAATTACCGCTATTTGCTGGTGCAAGATTCTCTTGCAGACAACACCAGCAATGAAAGACACAGACTCCGACTCACCCACTGGACTGTGGGCTGTCTGACTCACTGGAGTCGGCCGTACCACCACGTGCAGATAATTCCTGTCAAGATAAATCACAGTTCTTTTCACGAACATATTACAAGACAAACCAACGCAATTTTCAGCCCTTAACTTTTCCTGGGAAGCAAAATTTGGCGTATGAGACAGGTTTTCTGGTGACGATTATGTCATTAAATATTCTGATGTCTGCTCAGCAATAAGCAAACTTAAAAGCCATAAATCCTGTGGTCCAGATGGGTTAGCTACCGAGGCTATTAAAATGGGTGGTAATAAGCTGGCTAGACATTTAACGCTGATTTTTAATATGTTTTGCAGCCACAATTACATACCTACTGAACTCACTAAGACTACTATTATGCCTATGCTAAAGAATAAAGCTGTAAGCCCTAATGACGTTAACAACTATCGTGCCATTGCTTTGTCTAACGGTCTGAGTAAAGTGCTCGAGAATGTGATATTGAGCTGTTTTAAGATGTGTGATCAGTCCAATGACCTGTATCAATTTGGCTTCGAAAAAACATTCTACTACCTTGTAAATTTCTGTATTCAAGTTTCGTGAGAGAGTGTTTGACCATGTTAATTCTATAGCTCAGTATGCTCATTATGTTTGTTCTGCTTAGTTAAATGTTAGCTAAGTTTGTCTATCTGTATGTCTGTCTGTCTGTTTGCTTGTCTGTCTCTATGTTTCTTCTGTTCATATGGGCTTCATGCCTGATGCAAATTGCATACATACATACGAAAGCAGAAATAAAGAATCTGGCTTACAGCAACACTGAGTACATTGGAATAGTACAGTTACAAGTCAACAGTGCTATACATTTAGTGCCATACAAAATATACAACCTGAATAGTTGTAACCAATTTTTAAAGCAAATTATATTAGGCTGCCCAACAACAGTTATAATTTACCTCTGTTCTTTATTCTAAAGGACCATGGAGAGGCCTTCTGTCAAAAGTATATCAGAGATCCTAAATCAAGCACAAACAATTTTTACCGGGTGAGAAAGTGAGAAATGCGGCCTCAATTTTTTACCACAGTCGCCTCTGAACTGCATTTTGAAATGAAACAATACATCTGAAGCACAAAACAAACTTGTTAAGCAGTGACGATTGGCCAATGTTTTGATTCCACGGACTCTCGGACCATTTAATGTTTTTATTCTGCTCAACGAATGGCTTTGTTTACATGGTAATTCATTCATTTCATTCAGCAGCACCGAAAGCATTTGCAAAATTAAATTGACATTTATTTACAAAATGGGCTGATTTATGACGTCAGCACCAGTCAGTCATAGTGAGTAGCGTACAAATCATGTGACACAAACCTCGATGTCAACGACAAATGTCATGATGTTGGACTCGGACATACTTGCACCAACCTGCAAAGACACCGCCACTGTACGCTCAAATGATTAACAATCCCACGCTGAATCGCATCGACTTCCACGTATCAGTTTAGTCAGAATTCGACGTTGTGACTGATCAATCTCACGGAACAATCAAAGGTGACAGCAGGGGCGCAACCATGGCTGAAAAGTTGAGGGAGACCAAGGTTTAGGTCCCAACACCAATTTCTCGAATGTGAATAGAGGTATTTATTTTATCAGTCGGAATGTAATGCACTGGTTTAGGTCAATTAAATGATTGTAACAATATGTTCTTTTCTAAAGTCAACAAAATCAGTGTTCATATTAGCACAGTTTAACACATCACTGAGAAAAATTATTACTGCACATTCAATAACAGTAGTTTGTGTGATAGGTTGAATTTGAGAAAAAAAACAAGTCTGCCTGCACTCTCTGGCTCTCGGTCATAGAAAAAGAATTTTTCCACAAATTCGCATTCGACAACAAAGCACTTAAACACTCGTCAAATCTGGACTCTGTTAAAAACGTTGGAAGTTCGACATTCCAAGTTCGAATGTTGTCGAATTCGAATTCAAACTTCGTCACATCTCTAAATACGAATACGTCATTTCTAACCGATACATTTATATACACACCATAAGCATACGTACATACAACACGTATATTATGAAGCAAATCACGATACACACGTTGACATTCTGCTGCAATCTACGTCAAGTGAAATCATTCTTTCTGATTATGTTAAACTACTGTAAAACCCGTTTTTTTCGCACGCCCTTTATTTCACGAATTTCGCGAGCCTGACAAGTTCGCGAAAATAACGGGCCGCGAAAATTTGAATACAGTAGCGTTTTAGTGTAGTAGGAAGCAAAAACGCCAAAATTACGGGGTCCAAAATAATTAAATTGACTCAAACGCCAAAATTAAGGGTGGCCAAAATTAAGGGTTATACAGTATTATACCTCATCATCACCAACCAAACTTACTGATGATAATCTTCTACAGTGTATATTCTGCTGACGATAATGCATTTATCTGGCTTTGATGGATGGCACTGAAAGCATTCGCAAAACTGAACCGACGTTTATTTACAGAACAGGCTGATTTATAACAGCAGCACTAGTAAGTCATGGTAAATGAGTAATGACACTATTCCCAACTGTTCCCATTTTCCCTGACAACTGTCATATTCCTTCCCTTTTCCATGCTTTGCGCATGGGTGGTCACCCCGAACATGAGCATACCAGTTGGTTTTGAGAGACAACCACGTCACAAAGTTCAGCCAACTCCGACACAGCGGAGGTCCGATGAAGCTTTGACAGATCTCGAGACTGGAGCAGTTTCACTGGCTCCCAGCCATACATGTTCAAGAAGCAGCCGGCGGTGCTGAACAAACACGCTGCGTCCGGGTGAAATACCAACGTTCTGGAATTATAACAACATACTCCTGCTGCCATTAATTGCAAAGCGCACAAGTAGCTCAGCTATCGCAAAGAGACCGCGCTGCAGGGTGGGTTAGTTTTGGCCAAAAGTGGAAGACTGGGACTGGGAGACTATATTTTGCAGACACTATAGGTCTATCTTCAACCACTGTGACGTAATCGGTCTGCAAAGCTATCGAATTCGGTGAAAAAATGCAAAATGTGGCGTTCAAGGTCATTCAAGGTCACCGATGTTGGTACCAATCGAAAGCATGTATGCGACTTCCTATTAGTGATTAATATCCTATCTCCTACTGTTTCGAAGTTATTGCTAATTGTTGTTGAAATTTTGGACACTTGGCATTTCTGAGCCAAACTTTGGGGGCTTAGGGACAACGCATAATATGTAATAGTATTTCCTACTAACAAATACGGTTACCATGGTTACCGTCGTATTGCACTTTCGATTAGCAATAACATACGAATATGGTGTTAGAGATGTCAGTACAAACCACTGTAAAATAGAAACGGCAACAGAGTAAAATGAAAAGATAAATTACCGGACTGGTGGACATTGCGCATGTACTGAGTGTGTGCTGCTGACTAACTCATGTGAGTCGAGATCCCAAAACTTCACGGTCCTGCAAGCAAGCCATTACTTACACATTACTTGTCAGAACAGATATAAAAAGGCCTTTGGACATGATGATGGTCCTCCCAAACTGGCACTTTTTCGGGATCAGTACAATTTTGGTTTAATACCATATCCAAAGCCTCCAATAACCCTAACAAATCTCGGTTGGTAAGTTGTTGTGGGAAGCCAATAAGAAGAAATTCAGTTTTAGAAGAGTTGAGAGTTAAAAGATTAGTAGTCATCCAAGAAGATATCTGTTGGACAGAATGCTGAAGCTGAGTGATGCTGGAGTCAAAAATGGATGGATATAAAAAGAAGAAAAGTTGTGTGTCGTCAGCATATAGGTGGTGGTTCAAGGAGAGTGGTGTAATAAGAGTACTGAGAGGGGCGGTGTACAAGATAAACAATAGAGGACCAAGGACCGAACCTTGATGGACACCACATATACAGGTATGACAGGAAGAGAAGTTATTATTACATTTAACCCGGAAAGAGCGAGATGATAAGTATGATTTGAAGCAGTCTAAAGCAAAGCCCTGAATGCCGAACCAGGATGACAGACGAGTGTGCACGTATGTTGTGATCAATGGTATCAAAAGCTGCAGAGAGGTCGAGAAGACAAAGACAGGATACCATTTGTGAGCCTATAGCATTAATAAGATGCTCGTGAATGTAGAACAGAGCAGTTTCAGTGGAGTGGTGCTGAATGTAAGCAGACTGGTGGGGATTAAGAAGATCATTGGAAGTAAGGTGTTCAGTAAGTCGAGATTTAACAACACGTTCGATGATTTTAGATACGAGAGACAGACGAGAAATAGGACGATAGTTTGAGAGCTGGTACTGTATTTTCCATCATGAAGCTGAGTAATTGAGCCTTCCAGGTTGCTGCAGCCCAACTCTTGAACAGCCTGCCTGCCTGGCTGATTCGCTGTCGTCCTTTCAACACCAACTGAAACATTATCTGTTCCAGCAGTCCTAACCAGATGTTGTACTGTAACTGTTACCCAACTGTGTTACTGTGACACTCTTAGTGGTCCTAGCAGTGACAGCAGCTACTTAGGCCATTATATAAATTACCGATTGATTAATTGATTAACGAATGGGACAGCTCAAGAAAGTACGTTTAAGCCAATAAATGATGAGATCAATAACAGAATAATTCAGCCAAAAATCACTACTGCTTTAAAAACAGATGACAGAGGGTGTGGCTGAATGAATTAAGAAAGTGTCTGCAAGCTTCATTTTTTGTCAAAATGATTATATTTTAAATGCACATCGTTAAAGTTCACTTTGCTATAGCCAATCTTTACGCTTCAATCGATACTGATACAATAACTGCACAAAAATTTGCAGAAAATAAGCATACATGTATATAAATGACAGCTGAAAGTCTGCATACCCGTCAGAACTGCCCGAGGCTAGCAGAAGTTCTGAAGGATGAAACTGGACTGCATTGACTGGTTCCGTGTGTTTATCAAATGTGTAAATAAGTTTACCGGTCTCCAGCGCCCACAGCTGCAAATTACAACGACAGACTGACTAAGCAAGCTGAGTTTAACATATCATTCAACAGTGGCGTCTCGCTACCAAAGTTTCCATGTTTTGAATTTTCACACCATCATAAAGTCATTCACTAGAATTGCCACTGTTCGGGAACAGAACACTGGCCCTCTGCTCCAGAGGCTGTGGAGCATAAAGATAAGTGGAGGGGGGGTCAAAATGGGGAGGGTTGAGTGCTGTTGATTCTCCATGGTGAATGCGGAATGTGAGCCTACAACAAGGGTCTCCTGTGAGGTCTGGGGGCAGAGCCTCTGCTCAGGGTCAGGGGGCTGCCTCCTGAAGCTGAAAGCTTTCAGTTTTTTTGACGTTTCATGGAAGCAGAAAATCTCCCAAAAACTAAAAGGTACATAAACAGTAGAATAAATTTAAATAAATAAATATTTTATGACTGAAATAGACCTATCATGACACATCAAGAGAAATGAATCCAGTAACTGTCGGTTGGGCATAACAGGGGTCTGGGGAAAAGCCCCCAGAGGGTTCCAGGGCAGAGCATCCGGTAGGTATTCAAGGGCAAAACCCCCAAAAGCTTAATACTTTCCAATAACTGACCATTAATTCTGCCTGCAATTTCGCATAAGAATATTCTGGATATGCGGAAAAGTCGAGTTGGCCTGCTATACAGATGACGGTAGGAATGTATATCCACTCTTGCTCACTAAAGCTGTTCTCCAACAGAAACAGTGGGTAAGAAAAATGGGAGTCGAAGTGAGAGAGGTTAAGCACTGTCAGCACGAGTTTCAAATTGCCACAGACGCCAAGAAGACGGGTGTGGAGAGACCTGGGGTGCAGCCACTCAGGGATAGGTCCCCAGAATCCAGGCAGTCCCAACGGATTTTTTTATTTCTTTGTTACAAGAGCGCAGTTTGTACTTGGATGAGTGTCTAATGAATTGCGCTTCTATACAAAACAAATGAATGACCGCTGTTTTTATCGGAACAAGAACAACGAACAACACACACAAGACAAATGGGTCCTTCTGTCACTGATTTTAAATAAATAAATAAATGAAAGGAACAGAAAAAAGATAATCAGTTTTACATACTTTAACTTTGCCTGCATCGTCGCCCGTCACCATCCAATGTCCATCAGGGCTAAATCTCACGCAATTGACAGGCTCCGTATGACCCTAGACAATCAAAACACACTACAGTATACTAACTCATGTTGAATAAAGCACAGAGCAAATAAATGCGTTACTCCTTCATATTTTGCTGTTCACCCGTTCTGGTGGCTACAATCCAGCTGAATTCTCGTTTTTCCTTTTCGTCACAGCAAAGTTGCTGCTAAAATAAGTTCCCTCTGAGGTTCATAAATGAAAATATTTCATCCGTGAACGTGCAAACTGATGCTCACTTTATAAGTGTTGATGCATCCTTTTCTTCTCAGGTCCCAAAACTGCACACACACAAGCATTCACGTCAGCACAGTTACTTGCAACAGGTAAACTATTGTAATTTTTAATATCTCTCGATAATGTGAGAGATGACGTTATACCAGTCGGTCAGAATTCATGTAAATGTACGACAGACAGCATACGACACAGGGACATCACTGCCAACTGCACATCATCGCCAGCTCAATGTATTGTGCTATCAATACAACATTTGGCTGTCAGACGTTCTTTGTCGCTGGTCTAACCGTCTGGAATTCACTTCCAGATGAGACGGAGAACGCTTTCCAGCAGTCACTAAAAACGGTGCTCTTCAGACAGTATTAGTGTGTGCAGCGCATTAGAGGTTTATACGAAAATGCACTATACAAATCGAAGTTTTACTTTACTTACTTACAAGAACGATGACAGCATTCTGCATTGTCCAACCCTCTGTCTCGAACTTTCACCCGAGTCAGTAGGAATTACTGACTGCACAGATTTCAAAATGCCATCCGAAACCACAATATGTAGCATTTTTAAAGGATTTATCTTAATTTTTATAACTCCAATGCCAATAATAGGCAGCGAGAGGAATTATGTTTTCGAGTCACCTGACCATCCATTGACCATCTGTCCACTGACCATTAAAATCTATTACACATGACATGATATCTGTGTACTTAGTAAACGTATTTCAATTAAACCCGACACAAATATTCACAAGTGAGTGGGCACTGCTGAAAAGATTCTAAAGGTCAGAGGTCAAGGTCACAGCGAGATCAAATGCACTTCTTGCGATGGAGGCTTACATTTCGATGGCGTGACATCGAGGCTGACTTGTGAGTTCTATGGTATTCATCTGCACTACATATTACATTTTACTGATAAACTTAAACAAGATGCTCAGCTATCGCAGAGAGACCGCGCTGCAGGGTGCGTTATAGTTTTCGCCAAAAATAGAACACTAGAACTGGAAGACAATGATTTACGGACATTATAGGTCTATCTTCAACCACTGTCATATAATCGGCCTAAAAATCTGTCGAATTCCGTGAAAAAAAACGCAAAATAAGGGCTATTACGGCGTTCAAGGTCATTCAAGGTCATCGAGGTCGGTACCAATCAAAAGCCTGTATGCGATTTCCTATTAGTGA
>Ga0049105_1000287_pt1 | contig 15674 bp, 11 predicted proteins | sample WorMetvaBAHAMAS1_FD_61260 | JGI IMG/M metagenome (GOLD analysis project Ga0049105, IMG submission 61260) | Worm MetaG Olavius vacuus BAHAMAS.1 | ecosystem: Host-associated > Annelida > Digestive system > Unclassified | place: Germany: Marburg | collected 2013-04-09
CGATCAGTAAGTATTTTTGTGGATTGCGATGATAGCGCTAAGGTAGGAAGTAGGGGAAAGGCGGCCGCTTTGACTCTGGGTCAGGGCACTGCCCAGTTGCATAACTATTGTGGTCAAGTTGTTCACACCAAACAGCATATTGTGGTATTGGTGTCAAAACAAGAAAGATAACAACATGTTTTGGAAGTATAGCTACACCATAAATATTAAGCTAAATGCTGTCCATTTTCAAACTAAATCAAACTTCATAAGCACCATAAAGAAACAAGGAGAAGAATTAGTAGGCAAGATACAATGCAATACAATACAATATTATTTTATTGAGAAAGCTGTAAACAGCAAGGCTGTTCTTATATGTGACCAACAGAATCTTCAAGCAACAGTGATTGCCGCACTTATATGTCGATGCTGATTTCATTGCAGTTGTAGTGAATTGATTTGTCATGTTTTCATTCTTAACTTTAGCTCATGTACTTGACAACTAAATAAGTAAGTAAGTTGTGATGTTTGTGGATGGCGTCAAAATCGCAGAAACGCCACAGCGGCCCATGATGGTGTTCATTGCTGTCCGAGAAGATAAGTTGTCAGCCGCTGCCGTTCAAACTTGTTCAAAGCGAGGTTATTGATAAGATGTTAAACCTCAGTCATTTCAGCACTGATCATGAGTTCAGATGGCTCCAGAGTTAGTTCGTGTAGCTTCGCATTGGCTAAACAACGGCAGAAAAATTGAGCTCGGTAGCAGGCTTATTTTTTTCTGCTAAGGCTATGTGTTATTGCTGACAATTATAGGCTTGTTTCGGTTAATTTACCACATTTTACCACAAACAAATTTGTTGTTGTTGCGATGTGTGTAGTCGGGATTCTAATTTCTATGATAGTTGTCGTCGTCTACATATACGATGACACGTAAACTTTTGTTCTTTGCAACTTCCAACAACACATACAGGAGAGGTAAGCATCAAGTCTTCAAAAAAGTTTTCAGTGGCTGTTTTTAGCATGTGTGATATGAACACGATACGGCCATGCCACCGTTAATTTATGAAGATTTACCTTTAAAATCTACGCATTTTGATGTCATTTAACAGATTGAAAGTTAAATGTTTTGGAATTGAGATGACATTCTGATCCCTTGTGGCAGTCTCCAGACATCCGATTTAGTGCAGTAGATCAGCAGCATCATGGGAATTATACTTCCAAGGGCTACTAGAATTTATTATCAGTTTCACGTAATTTCAACAAATGACTAAAAACAAGTCAGGTTTTGAACCCAAAAGCTGATGTAATTTCGATATACTCTGATGATTTTAACGTTTTGAATAATGATTTATTGAAAGGACAATGACACACATTGAGACGGCTTTAACGTTAAATCGAACATAAATATTTAGACACAATAATATATTGCTACACAACCATTATTTTCTCGTTCTCGGTTCACGTGGCTACAGAGATTGAAAAAATATCGAAGCCTATACTAAGCTTAGTAGACAGTAGTATCGTAATGTGTCACAAAAGAACGAAAAATAATAACATAATGCTTTGTTTAGCGGAAGTCTTGCTGCAATAAAAGAATGTTGATTGACTGATTGATTGATTGATTGTTTGATTGATTGATTAATTAAACGACTAATATACGTTTACTTATTTATGTATTTTCTGTTTTAGGTCAGTAACATCATCGTTAAACTTCTGAATGAACTGTGCGTTGAAGAAATGGCCAGAGAGACGATAGCTTCTTCTTACTCGTTCTGTAGTTGATTGTTAGTTAAAGAACATACTAATATAACAGATACACCCACCCCTATAAGTCTTTACCGTTTATGTACATGCATATTTGTGGACATACGGCGTATGTTAGCACTGCTATTAATACTGTACGATATGTTACGTTTTTGAACACAGCTTCAGTGGCAGCTTGTATAACCCTAAACGAAAAAGTAAAAGTTAGCTTATACACCCAAATTTCGCAATTGGAAAAGCAAGTTCTCTGAAAACAATTATCCAGATTTTTTCTCAGTTTTTATAGGGCTTACTCTTTAAAAGAGACCAACCTTTCTCTAATGCTAGACAAAAAAAGACATTATTATTTAATATTAAAATTGTACCCAAAGTATAAGACAATGCAGGTAAAAACAGAAAAAAAAACAGTAATTGTTAACGAATATTTTTTTATTTGCAGAGAAAAATGGAAAACAGTCAATCACGTACAGCAGAAACTAAATAAATCTGAAATAAATATAAATATGTTGTTCCATCGTTGTACGGTGTGTATCAAAAAACGACCTCGTTACATTTTCAAATAACTCCAACACAGCGGGCAACGGTGCGAAGCGACAAGTCCAGTCGAGACCTCAGTCACTCTGGTTTCGCTGGAGTGTATCACGAGTCCTTGGAATGTCGCAGAGTTTAGTATCTCCTCCTCATAGCAAACCAGACTGACAGATCTACTAGTCATTGGAGTACTGTAATTTGTGTTTTCCGTTATCCCATTCTTCTCATTTTGATACGCGAAAGTGGTCTGACGATTATTGAACTCGAACTCGAACACAACAACGTCTACTGTCTTTCATCATACACGCAAGAAATGTTGACTGAGTTTTATGAAGTTTTGTTACAGAAGGGAACTAACACTAAGTCGGACGATGCTATATCTATACGTAAGACGATTTTAATATACAACAGTATACGATTTTAACAGTCAAAAGGACACTATAGGTATGGATAGATAGAAATAGCAGTAAGTCATCGGACACGGTTAAATGATATTATTATTATTATTATTATTATTAACGTAAAGATTAACGTGGCGTTAAGCGAAAACGCTTCAGGGACACGGTACACAATTAAAATAAAACTAAAGCTAAGGATACAGTTGACTGCATTCAGTTAGTGTAAAGTGACTGAAAAAAATAAGCTACACAGTATATATTAGTGTATTTTTAGTATTTTACGTGTACTTCCGACAGTATAAGTGGACCTCAGTACTTACGTCGTTGATTTGAAATAAATAAAATAAAATAAATACATTATAAAGTGACTGGATAAAGTGTTAAAGTGACTGGATGGGTTAGCGTAGCTAAATGAAACAGTGACTGAAAACGGTGAAAATGGTAAAGTGAGTGGATTTTCAATGAAGTGATTGGACAACGATGAACTGATTACGACAGAGTGACCAGACAATCGTAGTACTGGGTCGTATCCCAGCGCCTCTGTATCTTCGGACTTTATGGCGCTATACAAATGCTGTTATTATTATTATTATTATTATTAGTAGTATAATAATAATAATGTTCTTTTAATAATGGTTAAGGCAAACCGCTCAACCTTACAACATACAACAGTCTGCCACGCAGGGCAGCAATGAAACGACACACAGACTGTCACGCAGGACAGCAACAACAACCAGGTTTAGCCCAGAGGGTATAGGCTGCCAGAAACAGACGGCACCATCATTCGATCAGGTGGGCCCTTACCACACAAGCATTTACCAGATAGCGCCACCTGAGCACACATCCGATAAACAGGCCTGCTACTCATTTATCGACTCTGGAAGGATTAAAGGCTGAGTATGATTGAGTATGACTGCACGTGGTTAAATGGTTGGAATGATGAGCGGTTAGAGACGGTAAAGTGACCGGACACTGGCTAGACCTGTGTCAAAGTTAAAGCCAGGGGCACGGCTAAACTGCAAAGTAACCCGGACAACAAGTTAAGTAACCGGTTGAATAAAGACGTTTTAAAGCAATAAAATGACTGTACATGGTAAAACGTTTGGTACAGTAAAGATCAAATGACTGGGACTGTCAAAGATAATTTCTTATTATCATTCTGTTTATTGGAGTGCATACAAACGTGTCAAAACCGAACTGTTTTGAAACGTTATAACCGTTTGACGAAAGCAAGAGGCTTTCCATATATCAAACTGTTTAGTTTTTATCTGGGATATCTGCATGTTACATCGGTAAACATTCTATGCGCAAGTGCGTTGAAAGCATACTACATTAAAGTGACGATTAATTTAAGCGGAATTCGGTACGTGTAGAACACTGACGCGAGAAATCACGAAACCACCCAGCTCGATAACACCAGGGAAACTTGCAGTGTTTCGACAAGGAGAAATGGCACAGCTGCAGAGCTTGGCAAGCGTCCTGAAACACAAAGACAGTGTTAGGATGACTGAAATATACTCTAGGTCAAGTCAGTCTAAAATCAAGATCAAATTTCAGGCTGAATAATACTAAGGGGAGATCTTATCGAGACATAGAATATATTGTCTGGTTTTGAGAAGGTCTCAAGTCATCAGTTCTTCCAATTATAGTCCTGCAGTGGTTATTGCACATAGGATACAGCATAAAGCTCCAAGTCCACAGGCCAAGACTTGATACACGGAAGTATTTTTTCAGTCAACGTGTTGCTCAACACTGGGACAGTCTGTTACAAAGAGCTGTAGATGCTACTTCAGTCACATCGTTCAAGAGACGTCTCAACAACTACACAACAACAAAAAGCCAGGTCAACTCAGCCTGGCCATCCCTTCGTGGGTAGGCGCAATGAGTACCAGCCAAAGGGCAGTGATGCCTTGCGGCTGGGAAGTAAAGGCAGATATGGTTCGTGTGTGGGTGGCAGGTAAAACTGTGTGATCCCTTTGTTACACGCGGGCCATATCTGAGCGCTTTAGAGATAAAGGGATTATAATAAAGCGCTATTTAAATTCGCCTTCTTTTTTTACAAGATATGGGCATTAAATGCTTCGCCTATGAAGCTCATCAACGTCAAACTCAAACTCTAAATGGCGGTGGTGATGTAGCCTACCTGCGGACTCGTGACCGCATGGTCTGCGGGTCATCAACCACTTGGTGTTATTCTTGGTGTTATTCTTGGTGTTATTCTTGGTGTTATTCTTGGTGTTATTCTTGGTGTTATTCTTGGTGTTATTCTTGGTGTTATTCTTTCGTACATTCATCAGATGAATTGAGTAAACTCTCATAATGACTGTCATAATGACAGCACCACGAACATTGCGCTGCGTAGGCTATTAATGTCATAATGTCACTATCCAATCTTTTATCAACATGCTTCAAACTTTAGCCTCCTGGTCATCGGCAAACTAGTCGCAATACTGCCTACTGACAAATTTCACTTTATGATTTTTTAAATTTTATTTCTTTACATTTCTAACCAAAATCAACAGTTCACTTGTATAAGAACTGCTCATACTGCTGCTTATTATTTAGCAAATTGTGGCACAATACCACACATAACAGTTCTGATAATCTTCTGATAAACTTCTTTCTTATCGTGTATAAACAGTAACTGCTAAGCAGATGTCGTTTATTTGAGAGGAACTACGTGTATAGAACGAACTCTTGCCTGTCGACGATTCCGGAGACGCAATATCCGACGTCAATGACGATGCAGCTGTAGTAGAAGTCTGTGAACGATTGTCATCGTTCGCGTGTTCTGTAATAACACTTTGGCGAAACCAAAGATTTCAAAATTGGGGGCTAATTTGAGGCCAAAGTAATCTCAGTACGGGAGTATGAAGACTTTGCCCTAAATTTCTTTGATACGTAGCCCCGCCTGACGTTAAAATTTGTGCATTTTGAAGACAACAAGGTCGGTTCCTGTAGTATTTGTGTGAATATGAGTGTGCGTTTAATTTGATAGGTTTTTACTGAAATAAATACATTTATACAGGCAGTTAGGTCCGTTTCGATTAAAGGCGTTGGCAGTTAAGTGCGCCGGCCATCAGGTCGACACTGGGTCGTATGCTAGCTGAATTGGGTTTAATCCTTATCGGCTGAACGCATCACGATCGAAGTAAGCTTCCTCTTAACGGACCTTAGTCTATGCCAAATCATACACGCCCTTTTCTGAACTCCCTTTCCAGCGCTACGATTAAACCCAATGGTCCTTTAACCGACTAGATCACTATGCCAGTCTCGGTAGCAGGGTTTACTGAAACGCAGAACTCGCCGTTTCGAAATGACCATCGCCAATCATCACTGAACCTACCCGTGCGGTGCATTTATCTCGGTATGTAACCAGCCACCCAGGTCAACTCAGCCTGGCCATCACTTCGTGGGTAGGCGCAATGAGTACCAGAAAAAAGGGCGGTGATGCCTTGCGGCTGGCGAATAAAGGCAGGTATGGTTCGTGTGTGCGTGGCAGGTAAAACTGTGTGACCCCATTGTTACAAACGGGCCATATCGGGGTGCTTTAGAGGTAAATGGCTTATAATAAAGCGCTATATAAATTCATTCGTTTACATGCTTTACTTACCCAGAAAGGGATGGCTAGGACGAGACCACATCTTAGATTCGGGAGTTTTAAGACCAAGTTCAATATCAAGACTTAAAATGGTCATCTCCAAAGCCTGGGCATAATGAAGATAAATTGAAAAGAGGCTTGACTGACCGAGAGAATTAACGATAACTTCGATGCAAGTTTCTCCCGGATATCTTCCGTTCGTCTCTTGACACTTGTAAATACCGGCATCGGAAGCATTCACGCTGTCGATGACAAGATTGAAAACGCCCTTCTGCAGTTTTCTGACGCTGAACCGTTTCCTGTCTACGTATAAGATTGTATCCTTCCAGTAGATTACACGGTTATATTCGGGTGATATATAGCGCCAATCAATATGATGGTGCAACACCGCATGACACTCAAGTGTGACCCTTTGACCCACACGAACTTGTTTCTTTTCACCTGCGGCAAAACGTAGTCAGTTACACCGTTGTGATTTCCAAAACCACTACAATTAAGCCTACAAGTAAAAAAGGCATAAAGTGCAATATATTCATCACCGTCATCATCGTTATTATTATTTTTATTGTCCAAAAATCAGCAAATAAATCACAACACGTACAAATGCCACATTACCCGTTCATTGCTGTGGCATAACTATACTCATTGCTGCTAATAAATGAGTAAGTGTGGCAAATGATGTTATCGATTTTTTTCACAGATATGAGACAAGTAGTAGAAAAATGCCCTGTCTTGCAATGTCGAAAAATTCTTTTAAAATCGATAGGATCCCCATGATCCCCATTAATCAGACTTCATGACATTAGTCAGTGCATTTAAATCACCACAATGGTAGACCTTCAGACCTTCAAAATTTAACGGGTACTGCCTTGTCCAGAGATACACTTGTGATAATTTTTTCATGAGAATCCTATATCGATATTCTTCCGACATTTGTAGAAAAAGGCCCTGTCTTGCGTCTTGCAATGTTGAAAAATTCTTTTTTAAAATTCCTAGATCCGTATCTAGACGCATATGACTAGCAAAATTTAATCAGTTCTTATTTGCCCAAAGATACACATGTGATGTAAACATTTGGATGAAGATCTGATTAGTAGTTTTTTTATGTTAAGTTGGTAAAAGGCAGAAAAACAGACAGACAGACAGACAGACAGACAGACAAACAAACAGACAGGCAGTGGCAGACAGACAAACAGACAGACCTCGGGTTAAACGTAATCTCAAGACGTCAAAATAGCAAGACTACGATTACTTTCTTAGACGCCGATCGCTACTATACGATATCGCTAAGACCTGCATGTTGTGAACAGCTTGCCCTGACTCTGTGATGTGAACAAAATATACTCATTCACGTGTCGACTCTGATCCTTCTAGTTGACACACGTGCAATTGCCGAGACTGAACGCATGACCATTTGATCACAATTCCGACGTCCTAACCATCACATTACCGCAGGCGCTACACCACAAAGTTGCTATAGATACCGACTCACATGGAACGAATAGGCGTATTTTCCGTTGATGATGATGATGATGATGCTGACCAACACACGTGTACGTTCCTTGATCTGTCCTCTGGACGTCTCTGATCAGCAAACCTTCCGAGTCCAGTTGGAAACGTTCCGTGAACTGTGGCATGACGTGTCCATGAAGGGTTATATGGCGACCTTTGTGATGATGGCCGCGGTGTCTCTTGGTATCACGCCGGTGTCTCCAGTCCGTAACATTTGCATGGGGCATCAGGCATGGCAGTAGAACCGACTGTCCTGGTTCTGCAGCTCTCGTTATAACACTCGACTGATTGTCGCGAGCACCTAAGTAAAACAAAACACGTCACAGTGAGTTAGTAGGCCTAAATAAACAGAATTTGAAATGTCGCTCGACATAGAACCACTCACTTCGGAGACCAGTCTTTCTCGATTGCTTTGCTACTGAGAAGCAAACTGACAACAACGAAGAGAAACATACCAAAATTAACCCAGAAACAAACTGGTTCCGTTCGAGAAAAACACACAGAAACACGTGTAAAAACGGACAACAAAGCCTAAACCCGAACCGACAGGATACACGAATTTATCTTTAAGAACACATAATTTGCACAATTGCGGGACGTGATGCAGCTCAGAACAATGCCGATAAGTTTATACTTCTACTCTATGGTCATGATTCTCAGACGTTCTCATCAGCAATACGCATTATAAAACGCCGTCTTTTAGTCGTATATAGTGCTATTCAGTGTTAGTCAAGTGTCAATTGTTTGCTTGTAAAACCAGACACTAAAACGGCGTTTGGGCACTGGGTCTGGAAACAACTTGACAAACGAATAATTAATTTTTTTTCCTTGGCTTCCTTCCTAAGCTATGTTGCTGCTATTTAATCTGTCCTGACACAGCGGATTGTGAATAGCGGAAGGAATCGAACAGCGGCATGATAATATACGACCAGAAAACTAATATCGCCCAAAATAGCACAGTGCGAAAAATACAAAATAACATATCACTACGTCGTCGCTACGTTCTGGGAAAGCATGAACACGGCGCCCTGCGACTTCTGATATGCGGCACCTTAAAAACACTTTACTTACTTACTTACTTACTTCACTACTGCGATTTAAAACAGCGTTTAAAAGTCGCGGTGCAGTTAGTCATCGCAGGAACTAATTTTACGGACTCTCTGGCCATGTAGTGTTTGTACTCTGCTCAACGGCTGGAATTGTTTGCACGGCGTGGGCTGTTCTATAGTCGGTTTTCGCACGCACTTAAAATCCATGGACTGTCATTCATTCATTCATTCATTCATTCAATGAAGTGGTGTGCGTACTGCTGACAAGTCCGGTCTGAATGGGTTTTATTTTGATTGACGATGCAGTGTATGCAACGTGGGGTGCCGACCGATAGTTCTATAGAAAGCATTATACTGTAGCGTACACCTACTCGTTGTGGGATAGTCGTGACCAAGCTGACGTCATCTAACATTCCTAAAGACAAATAGATATATTATGTCTCTGGGCGAAGGTCAAGACTGGCGCTAAGATTTTTGGCCACGCGACGCAGCGAAGCGCGCAATTGCTATGACAAAATTATTATTATTATTGTTTTTTTTATTTTTTTAATTACCCTCGGTAGTAAAAATCCCGGGGGTTAATTATTATTATTATTATTTTCTTTGTCTCAGACACAATGGTCCATAGCTACATACAAAAACACACAGACACACATAGACACACAAAAACAGAAGAATGTCTGTCTGTCCGTCCGTCCGTCCGTCGGTCCGTGCGCTCGTGAGTCTTTGCACCGCACGATAAGCCGATACCTCTAGTTTCTTGAAACCATATCTTGCAATTTAGATTCAAGCCGAACGAGTGCGTTTTAAATAAAGATACCGAAAATTTCGTCAGTAATTAGCCATATCTCAGAGAAGATGGGAAGTAAGTTATTATTGACACACAAGAAGTCATATACGGGTTTTACGTTTGTACCACCAAAGTCGGTGACCTTGAATGACCTTGAACGGCGTAATGGACGTTATTTCGCGTTATCTCGCCGAATTCGGTAGTTTTGAGGCCAACTACGTCAGAGCGATCGAAGATAGACCCATACCGTCTGCCAAAAATACAGCGTCAGGGATATAGGTTTAGGCGATATATGATTTATTGTCATATTCTCAGAGGTTACTGGGAAAGATTGCGTTAAAGAGAGGTACCATCTCCACTAGAAAGGGACAATATTTGACTTGTGCAGCATCGCGCGGCCATGTCAACAATAGCTGAGATCTTGTTAAACATCATATAGTGAATATAGTGAAGTTATGCGTTCCAATGGGAGATGTACGATCCGGCTAGATAAAATGACTCAACACTTACAAAAGCAAAATAAAATTAATGAGAAATGTGAAAACTTTCTCATAAGACATCTTATAATAATAAATACCCAAGCATAATTCTGCAAGAAAATCCATACTAGAATTTCAGGAAATGCACAATAGCTTGAATGAAAACGACGAAAGTTCCCGGGCATTCATTCACTCTGATAATGCCGCTGTCAAAACAATACAGTTATTGTCAGTCAGTCTAATGCCACGCTATATGAGTCAACCCGACGGGCCGTCGTGTGGCCCTACACGAAGGCCCGTCGGGTAAGCTTCTGAAGCTTGGCTTTTACACTGCTGTCAAACGCACTTAAACTATAGAGAGCTGTAATGGGTATTAGCTAACCAACAACACCAGCCCGATTCAGTTCAGTATTAAAAAGTAAGAATTAAACTAAATTACAACTGTTAACCGTCAGCTTAGTTAAAAGATACAATTTAATCCCGAAACAGTCAACAAACAGTTTACATAGTTACGTCAAAGAGCTACTTGTCACGAATTTTAGGGTTAATATATGCATTTGACGAGTCGATAGCGTGAAAACCGAAGAAGCTATGTGAATGTGCACTAAGCTGAATACTAGTAAGTAAGTAAGTAAGTAAGTAAGTAAGTAAACAAAAATTTTTAGATTGGCCTAAATATCGAACATTACTACAGTATGTCTCAAAAAAACATCCCCGACATTTTTAGCTGTAACTTTAGAAAGCACTGTCGGATTTTCATAATATTTGGCATACATGTTACTGAGAAAGTAAGCAATCAGCAGATGCTATAGTTTCCCACCACACCTAACTAGTGCTTCTGCACTACCTGAGAAATTGCAGTAGTTCAGAAATAGCGTGATTTTACCCAAAATGCTCTATCTTTGCTTTGCCAGTTTTAAGCAGTCGCCGCTAGATTTCTTCAAACTTGTTGAGTCGCGACTCATATTCATGCTATTGTATGACTCTCTAAATCTTATAATCAGCGGTGTTCACCAATCACATCTGGGCTGTTGGGGTGATAGGTTAGGAAAAGTGAAGTTGAGAGGTTTGGACTGTGTTGCATACAAGATGTGCCAGTGCGCTATCTTACTAAAAGACCAAATTATCATCTGCAATGTGTTTTTGGTAGCTAGTAGCATTATGTTGAGACGGTAGAATACTTCAGTAATGCTATCCATTGACATGCAATTCATGCTTGATGAGAAAACTTCCATTCTTGACATGGCACCCAAGCGGCCTGACACCATGACAGATATGGTGATCAACAAGTATGTGCGAAACAGGTAGCTGAATGCCTTGTTCCTTTTTTGGTCTTGTTTGATGCACACATCCTATCGTTTTATGAATGAAAAATAGTCCAACAGTTATTAGGTGATAATTCTGATGTGATTTGTGTGTCTATTGGCAAATCAACATGCAACATTTACGTAAAAAAAGATACAATTTCCGTGTTTTCACTTTCACAAGGTAGTGTAGAAGCATTAATTAGGTGAGGTGGAAAATATAGCAACATATGATTGCTTCCTTTCTCAGTAACATGTCTGCCAAATAATATAAAAATCCGTCAATGCTTTCTCGAGTTATAGCTAAAAACGTCGGGGATGTTTTTTTTGAGACATAGTGTACAAGGACCACAGTACAGCTACTAACTTCGATTAACTCCTACAATCGAATATGTGCTAAAATCGATACATTAATTTTGTAGACAGAGACGAGACCGAGGCATTCGGTATTCTGTCCAAGACGAGGACGAAATTATTCAAAATTTTTTTCGAGAGTGAGACAGAACCTAGATCTCTCACACAGTGCATACCTGATAAGGCGACATCCAGAAATATGCAACAGTGGATGATTATGGTCAACAACGCGAAATTCGCCGGCGAAAAACGGCCAACACCGTCAACCATTTTGAGCAAGGTTTGACGTGGCATAGTTTCAATACACACACTGCAGCTACATTGAAGTGCCAGTGCTTCATATATGTCTAAAGCCCCTGTCACACTCGGTCATGACCGGGCAATGTGCGTCGTATTGTGACAAGGTTGCAATGAATTGAAATACGTAGAAGCTAAAGCTGTCATTGCCGCCGCATTTGCCACGATCATGACATTGCCATTACAGTGCCATGCACGACCGCGGCAAATTCGGTGACAAAATACCCATTAAGCAGTGCATCCGAGAAGGAACACGCTTATTCTCGGTCATGTTTATCTGTCCCATAGCTATAGCATATAGCATGGGACAGATTATAAAATCGGTTTGCGTCTGTCAGTCTGTCAGTCTGTCAGTATGTGTATCTGTCCGTCTGCGAGCACTCTCATGGTCGCATTTCTTGATTGATGTTCACCGAAGTTGGCACAGACGTAAAAACCCCAAAAGGAAAAACGAGTTTATTAGGGAGTCAGTATCGCGCTACCACTTCCCATATTTTGCTCCCTAAAACGCCCCAGCCAAGCTTTTTGTTGTGATATTGTCAGTGACGCGGTAATGCCCGAGTGACAGAACTGTCATGACCGCGGCATTGCATTCAAGTGTGGTAGGGACTTAACATTGCACATCTGTCATGTAGTCATAGAGTTGAACGTAGCGCATTCGTGTGTCAATAAGCACCACGCGATAAAGCGGGGTGGGCACTGGGCATGCTACGTCATGCGCTACAGCTGGAGCGTATAGACGAAATTTAAATGTCCCGCCGTGGTTTCTTGAACTAGTAGCTTGTAATATTATATTCGGCACATTCGAAACAGACGGTACAAACAAATTTTTGGTTCGTTTCTGAACTGTCCAGCAGATAGGTTATGATGCCAGAGTGAGGATGGGTTTGTACAGCAAACGTATATATATATGTTGTTTTCAAATATTTTACATGCCTACATAGGCTACCGAGCAGTGTTATTCGCTAGTGGCGTGACGGTGATAATATACTGCCAGAATGTAGTCTAGTCAGACAGTGGGTCTGGCGATAAGAATTTCAGCATGGTTTTACCGCTGGGTTTATGACTAATAGTAATCATTCTTCACCATGAACCATGGTAGCAATGAACCTACCTAAAATCACATGACTATACACAAACAGATCAACGTGCGATTTGCCAGGGTTCGATCCCGCCTGGATAAATTACACTCCGCCACCGATGCAGCCTTGAAAAGTCAGCGCTGTTTGTCTGTTTGGTCTACACGCGACCATCAAACTTAATTTACACACTGCAACAGCTTGCAGACTTTAAAACATGCTCCTTGTACCATTTGATATTTTTTTTCGGGGAAGGGGTGGGCAGTGGAGAGGAGGCATTGCCCCCTTCCCAGACCCCTGCCCACTGCGGAGAGGATACTTCCTCCCCATACTCCACCGCCTCGTCGTCTTTGGAGTCTCGGTCGTGCTACCCCGGCTGCAGAAATTTTACAAATCGCACCCTAAGACAGACGAAAATATACTCGGCCTATCGTCTGCAGGCTGACTGCCTAGAGACCGGGACAAACTCCTGACTCTTAAAAATACTGTCTCCCAGTTACATTTGGCCAACACTGACCCACACTGCAGTCGCACGGTCTCTTTGCGACAGCTAAACTTCTTGTATGTGTACTATAGGCCTATAAGCTATGTATCGTTTGACGGCGTGATGGAATTAAGAAATGGTTGCAAACTGGATCATGTTCGGCCCTTCACGTGATGTAAGGATCGTGTGTGACCCTCCAAACAAAAAGTTTGTCTACCCGAGGCACTCCTGATCTGTAGAATTTAGTCTATATCGCAGGTCAGACATAGGCTTGCAAAACAAAAAAAAAACACGCATCGCTGATCTTTACGACATTCCACGTACACGTATGCCTAAGTTTTTACACGCGGCTCTGACAACGTGGCGTAGATGTGTGATGAGTGTGCGCCCGAGATGTGCGGATCCTGAAATTTTGATTCCGCGTCGGTCGATGGATTCCGGCCACCAATCCGCGTCCGTGTCCGCAGCAGTGTGCACTCCTGGATACGCAGTTAGTGCCTGTCCACAGGTGACCTGACTAAGTTCGTGTTGTGCAGTTTAGTTTATTGGAAATATACCAAGTACTCGATAATCATTACTTGACAAAATAACGGTACGTAATTAACGGCCATGACATCTTGCCAGTTGTTGCCACGACAGCAGCTGCTGTTAACCCTGAACAATTTAGTCTTTTCAAAGGAAATCGGGGTCGATGAACACGATGGTGACGTCCGATTTTAGACCGGAAGTGAAAATATGGCCGTTTCGTGCATGCTCAATGCATCCTCTAAACTTAAAACCTATGTTTTTCAATTAGCCTACAACATTCAGTAATCTTTTATCATTTTTTCGGTTTTATTTTATGTGCATGCACGACCTACTGTGTAAGCTTAGTTGTTGTTAGATTTTAGGCCATTGTTATCCACCTGTGTTCTTATTTTACATAGTAATAGGCGCATTATAAAATGTTTGATTGATGATGACGATGATGATCCGGCCATAATTATAGGAACGGTTCGTTCATTGTGGAATTGGCTATTGGGCACATACCTCGTTCCACAGAACGCATTTCTAGACTATATATATAGAACAGCGACGTCATTTGTAACCAATGGCGTGAAGACGTATCTGTTCGCCGGACGATACGTTAGCGCATTGGAGAGGTTTACGTAATCGCGCTCTACAAATCGAAATTTACTTACTTAAGTACTTACTATCGTAACTTTTTCATGTCTCTTAGCAGCTGCCAAAAATTCTCGACAATGAAACCGAAGAAACATGATCCGCGTCAGTCTGCAGTCGCAACTTTTCGTGTACAAAAGAGACGCTGTCAGTCCGAAGATCCCAAAAATGCTGCGGATCTGAGTCCTCAAGCTGACGCGTCCGTAATTCGCACGTCACTCGTGTGCGCGCACGCAGTAAAACACTTAAACACCGCATTGGTGAAAGAACTGTCACTTAGATGATCACTGCTTTGTCTATTCAATGAGTTGTTAAGTGCTGCATGTGCCAACAACACTCGTGTATCACGCAGTCGAACACGCGTATTGCGTCAGTCGTTCCTCAGTGACATAATATGTGTCTTTCAGCGGCCGCCAGGGCTGACGCTGGGTATTTTCAACACCGTTGCTGCTGACTTCAATGTTGCGTCAACCTGTTGTGACTGTTGCTGACAGGCCTTGAACTGTGAGGCTACGTGCTAAATAGCCTACGCTGTGTGTTTTATTGAGTTTGCTATAGTCCTACCCCGTGACCCAATGCATGTAAACACCGTTCTGTTCGTCTGTCTGTCATTCCAACAAACGATACTTCATTGTTCGTTCCCTTGTTCATTACGTGTGATTTTGTCTTGTTTTATTGTCACTGTGCAGTTTCTTTGTTTAAATGTTATTCTGTAAACATGTGCGACTGCCATGTGTAATAAACGCTTACTTATTTACTTGCTTACTTTTACACTCGTGCACTTTGTCAAAATGTGGCAAATGCTTATGTTTTATTATAGTGTGACAGATACATCATGCCACGGGCGTTATGTCCTGGCATAGGCGTAGATCTGGCTGGACTTCTGGGGGGACGC
>Ga0049105_1000288_pt1 | contig 15666 bp, 10 predicted proteins | sample WorMetvaBAHAMAS1_FD_61260 | JGI IMG/M metagenome (GOLD analysis project Ga0049105, IMG submission 61260) | Worm MetaG Olavius vacuus BAHAMAS.1 | ecosystem: Host-associated > Annelida > Digestive system > Unclassified | place: Germany: Marburg | collected 2013-04-09
TCCAGGACTTTACAGAAGGTGTAGGAACCCTACACTTAACAACATATTACAACAGTAAAACTATCCACATGCACATATACAATTATATACAATTATACATGTTAACTAAGTATTGCAATTAAAAGCTAGCATGTCGACTAATTACGACTCACTGTGTATACATGTTTAAAGGTTTATCAGGCTTGTATCATCATCGCGAGCACTTACTCATGCAGGAATATTTCGATGATGAACTTGCTTCCCAAGTATTTGTCATCTGCAAGCAAACACATGTTCACGAAAACGAGTCAGCAACAACAGATGAAATAATGTAACTATACAAGTTCTCTCTCTACCTACTGGAGGTATTTCAGAGAAACTTGGCATAAATATTCAACATGAAACTGGGCACTGCTGAAGAGGTTCTTAAGTTCAGAGGTCAAAGCTCAAGGTCATTACTTTTAAAATTGTCTCCAAACTGCAATAACAATAACGATAATAATAATGACACTTACAGCCCAAATTTGCAGATGCAGGAAATATGATAATGCGTGTCTGCGTCAAACAGAAACGTTTTCAGTTTTCAGCAATATTATAGTTCACATTTGTACTCGCCAGAGGACGTCACCAGCTGTGTACAAATGTGTGAATGCAAGTGCAGCAAAGGCAGTAAGTAAATAAGTGAGTTTAATACATACGACATTCGCACACGTATACAAGGAAATACAAAAATGAGGATAATACAATGAAAACACACAAATTATACATAATTAAAAAGCGATCGAACAATAAAGTTTCGTTTGTTGAATTCATATTTAATAGCAGGCAATTGAAACTGACGACCACGGGTTCTCAACCGCATGGCGCGAGGTGGCCTAGGTTTAACTGTGTACAGATGATTGAGACAATGAGCTTGGCGGCAGCTGTGGCGAAAAAGATGATAATGAGCATTCTCTGTTAGTGTATCGAGATCATAGTAATAGGGGGTAAATAAAGCCTCTGCTGCATCCAAGCTCATTAGTTCATTCCTGTATTAGACAAAAAAGCCGACTTTTATGAGCTTCTCAATGCACATTAGATCAGATCTCTTCAATATCTTATATTATCTTTATTATCTTATCTATTCTAATTACTTCCTAATTAACTGATTACATTACAAGTGCCCTTAGATAGCACAAATAATAAAATTGAAAAGTCTTTGGATTACAGCTCGCAAATTAACGCATTACACACACAATTAATCGCAACTAAAAAATTAACGCTGTTAAAAATTTAAATGCAGTGCCATGAAATAGTAGCGCGATGTCACAAAAAACCTCATTTAATCGTCAACATCAGATCATCTCTCAGCACCGCAGTCTTTGACTGCGGAATTCACAATGATTGACGATTAGCTAGTTGCCTAATTTATGCACGGGCATTCATAGAATATGTATGTGGGTGCGCTCTGTTTCAAGATGTTACTGTCCGTGAAATTTGCGGAAGATAAGGTGCTCACTTTCCTTATTCTCCGTGAAAAATGCTAAAATAGTGCAATCCTGAGTCTTAACCTAAATCCTAACCCTAATTTCCAGTGCAGGTTGATCAGATAAATCTGAGTGGTATTGTCGAACGGTACATTGTTGTCAAAACATCCGGTTCAATAATAGAACGCACCCAAACGAGCACCGAAATGGGTGCAGGCTGTCAACGAAATGGGTGTTGGTCGCGGCGAGGAGGTGTGCCGGAAAGGCTGTCCATATATTAGTCAACTAGCTAATAAATGTTAATCTAATGTCAACTGTCAAGCTCAACTTGGTGAAATTTCACAGTGGCACCAGCACGCAGACCCTGCATTAAGCAACAACATGCTCAGCCATACAGTCGTTGGTCGACACCTACAGACAAAATGTGCAACAGTAGCACATTAACGTGCGATTAACGCACGGCACGAGAGTTCCGTCTGGCAATCTCTTCTGACACACCTGCGCTTGACACTGATTAGTCGCAGACAGTTTAGAGATGGGTTAAAATTTCATCTCTTTGCAGATGCCTACTTCTGATCCTCTGAGAACATACGTTATAAGAGTGTCATGTATTTACCTATTTACTTACTTACTAAAAATATTAACGCACACGTTAATGTGATTAAAAACACATTAACGTGATTTTTATAAAAAATTAATCAAGAGTGAGCTTTACGTCGGATGTCTTCTGATAGAAGCAGTCAAACATGCGAGTTTTAACACACAATCACCTTGTATAACAACGTTACTTATTACACAACTGATAGGTCCCTGTGTCCCGGGCGACCTTTCAACTAAGCCACACATGGGACAGAGTGATTTTCGGGTCACGTGACACGTCTGACTGTACACGAGGCTCAGATGTGAACAAGATGTCTGCCTGTTGACATCGAAACGTCGTACGTTAATTTTTTATCAGTTGTGTAATAAGTAACGTTGTTATATTTCTTGATCCAACTGGATGAAATTATTCGAGAATTCACAATCACCTTGGTTTTCATCTTCATTCAGCAGCCCGGGTTTCTTGCGCTTGAACGCCTGGAAAGTGACCGAGAAGTTCTGGTCGGTATGTGGCCACAAATAGCTCAACAGCTGTTTCTTGCATTTACCGTTGTTGTGATCGGCAACTTCCATCGCCTCCAGAATCTCGGCCAAGCCGTGCTCCCTTATATGCTTCGGCGACAAGTAGTCCCTCACGTAGTATGGCTTCTTGACACCTAAACGCACAGCATTACTATCACAGGGGCAGTACTGGGCCAGCAGAACACCTCCTCCGAACAACCCCCCACCCAATATGGCTGCCGCTAATTTTGTAATAACTAAACGGAGAGGGGTGCACGCTTAATGGAACAGCGGTTACCGCAGTGTTGATCGCCCAATAGCGTGCCACGTGCTTTCTTTCCGCGAGTTGCGATTGGTTGTAGATTGTCGCTAAAAATAGATCGGAACTTGTCGCCATCTTTGGCGGGGGGCTTATCTGTGGCTACATGATATGATACGATGTGAATAGGAGGTACGGTATCTAGAGAATATCCATACAGATCTGTGATTACTATCACTGTTATTCACGGTGTCTAACAGATCAGCAGATATTTGACATTTATTCGCCATTAAGGCAGAAAAGAGAATTAAAGCAGGAGAAAGAACACACAGACAGAGACAGACAGACATACCCTAGTACACAGAACTAACTTACAATATTACCCTAAAAACTAACAGCTGCAAATAACATCAACAAATTTAGCAAACACACAACCAGTATCAACATAGCTAACAATTTTACTCTGCTCAACGGCTGGATTGGTTTGCATGGAGTGTTAGACTAAGTCGGCTCCTAGTCGGATTTCGAATGCACTTTACATCACTGCACTTTCATTTCGTCATTCATAGCTACAGTAGTAATAGTAGCAGTAGCAGTAGTAATAGTAGATATGACTTCCAGGAGACCACAATCCAGTAAAATTTACAGCATTTTCGAATCGGCAAATACCCGTTTCATTGCTGTTTTAGCTGACATTTACCGGACGGTGTTGCTAACCCCGAGATCATGATGATCCTAGTATACTGTCAGATGTTCTCCATTGGTGACTCAATACACACATGCTAAACATCTTTGAAATACAAGAACTGTCGGTCACATTAACGACGAACAGTCGAACACCGTCAGACAATTTCCAGGAGACTCTGCAAATTTACAGTAGATTTCCGGGATTTCCAGGAGGAAAAAAATTCCAGTAGATTTTCAGGAGTGAAAAACACCGTGTCCTTTTATCCTTGATGAAAATATTCTGCAGTTAACAAAAATATGAAAGCAGGTATAGTACTCGACCGATTCAGTCAGTGGCCAGCAAACTCGGCCACTATTATTATTGTATTTTTTTACCCGCAGTAAAAAATATTCCCGGCAAATGTTCAGATGGACTGCAGCGAGGAGGACCTACACAAACCAAGGATTTCAAGACATGATATCATAACATTACATTACATTAGAAGACTTTATAGTGGCTTAAATAAGAGTAACTTCAAGGATCACTACGACGACGTAGTTATAACACAATGTCTGGGTAAGATTGCAGAAATAAATAAGTTTTCAGCTTCCGACGAAATGTTGTCAGTGACGAGGCAGACCGGACGTCAGCAGGTAGACTGTTCCAACTGGCAACTGGCAGACGACCAGTTTCACTATAAGTGATTGCAGAAGACAGAAGTCAATGGAAGGAGTTTAGTAAGTAAGTAAGTAAGTAATCTTTATTTCACAAATGACAGACGCATTTGTCTTACAAACGACACCAACATGAAAATCAACAAATGAGTGCACATTTGTAGACTAATAAACTAATCACACAAAACTCATCAACATATCACAGGCATTCAATATGAACAGGATAAGCGCTAACACCACATGTACTTACGACAATAAGTTAACTTATGACTTACATTAAGTATAAACTGGTGACGGCAACAACGGATGATACCAGCATTATCAATGACTACATGACCTAAAAAAAATATTCACGAGGGCGTTTTACAAGCAGCCCATGGGCTGTGAAGCTCAGCTGGCGGGAATTCAAAGTGAGAGACGAAAATGTCTGCGGGAAAATTGCTGGGGTGGAGAATTTCTGGAGGATTTTGTCCAGAGGAAAATATCCAGGAGAACGTCCAGGGAATGTCCACATCCCGGAGCAAGATTACATGTCTATACGTGTAGCGGTTATGATTCATGACATTGCAGTTAACACAGACAAACAGCTGATGACTGGCTGTACTATTAGCTCAGCCAGCGGAGACCACACAAAACAGCGAATAAACAAAATCAGACACCGACCGTTAGAGGGGTCCTGTTCGTTGACAGCGAGCGTCAGGTGTCCGTGACAGTTCATGGACGGATCCATCCGGTTGACGTCGAGGATGTTGGTTTCGCTAAACCGCAGCAGAAATGTTCCAAGCGGCGCGTTCTGCAACTTGTTCCGAGCGTCTTCCTTCGAAATGAAACCATGAATCAACCTGGCAGACACGTCCAAACTCGCATCAATGATGCAACACTTGGGTCAACTCAGCCTCCTACCCTCAGTGGGACGGCAAAATGAGTACTGGCTTTTGGGCCGTGCAATACTGGTCCGTATCTGGTCTACTGTGCGATAGACCTCACTGGCTGCACGTGCCTGAGCGAGTTGGGTACAAGCTCCATCTTCTGGTCTTCAAAGCTGTCCATGGCACTGCACTAGAAAATCCCAGTGAGCTCTGCCAATCAAACGCTGAAGACGCTGCTCGTTCTCGACTCCGCTCGGCAGGAAACAGCGATCTCCAGGTTCCACGTTCGAAGACCAACTTTGGTGATAAAACGTTTCTTATTCTTTTCCTTTCACCTCGAGTGTGGGCGCCCCAAATTGGACTCCATGTTACGGCGCCAAAGAAACTAACGCTTTATTAATATTTTTGGTTATTAATATCAGATGGCAATGCTCAATATTGATGATAGCAGCCTACAGGTGGACACACAGCTTAAGTCGACTGTACTGCATGATATACTTTGCAGAACAGTCGATCAATTCTTTCAGCTGACTATTTATCGCGGAATTAATGGTGACTTGTCACGGCGAGCTGCGGAATTTAACGAAATGCCACGGCAGATATGCAGAATTTTTCCGCGGAAAGCTACGTTGCCCAGTCACACACCTGGCGGTAGGCTGCCTTTACTTCCTGCCAGGCCCGAGGTTTCACTGCCAGCCTCCAAGCAATACCGCCGTTAGGCCAGTACCAGAACATACTGCTTGTGACAAGACCAGGGGCGTCCATCCTGGGGGGAAATGACTCACGCTGCATCACTGAAATTCTAGCGGAAAAGAAAAAATTGCTTGAAATTCTTATAATGTAATGCAACGGCCAGTTGGCCACGATCAAAGAGCTTATAGCACTGGCGTGCTGCGATAACCCAATGGAATGGGAATATTTCTGTCAGATGATCACGCATATCTTTCTTACTTACTTTTTAAGTAAAACATGACACCCACACACGGATTCGATCTATAACGTCATGAAATTCGAAAGTTACAACTTACAGTCAAAAAACCTGGTTCATAAAAGTTTCAATTTTTATGTCCAACATGCTACGAAACTCACCTATGGGCATCTTTAATTACAAAAATTTTTTTCAGGGGGGTTATCATATCACCAACAGTATAAGACTAGCAACATAACAGTGTACATACTCAGCCCTCCATTCGTTGTTCACAAGGTTCTTGACGACAGACAAATTAGCCCAGAGCCATTTCCAGAAGCTGAACGACCGGCCGGGAAGCCTATCCTGTTGAGCACAAACAGTTATAGATGTGACGGATTCCGAATCCAAATCCGACGGAATTTGACACTTCTTTCAAAATCCAATATCCATCACATACTATAATCCGATCGTGTTGGATCTGAAATTGTTGTTTCGGTCCAACTCTACAAGTTTGAATAACAGTACACTGACTGATGGAGAGATCTGTAGCTGTGTTTTCTTTACTTTTTAGAAAACGATCACAATGACTTTAATTTATTCACTGCTAGTTTGTTTGTAAATGTTTAATTTTAAGTAACTAAGTTGAATCGCAGTAACTATAATAGCTGGTAGTAATTTTGATCACGTGACAAATCCACATCCGCATCCGACAGATTTTGCACGTGAAATCCGCATCCGACGGATACGGATTTCGGCTGGCTCCGTCACATCCCTACAAACAATCACACTAGTGGCCATACAAATACACTGCACTTACAGCCGAATACACTGTCAGCAATAAATCTTTCAGAAAATACCTGTAGACCTCTAGTACAGCATAAATTTACAGAGAATACAGCGACGGCAGAATTACCAGTATGACTTGTCGTTCGGTGACCATTCGATTACTGACATCGGATATTAGATGACTACCTGTAGGAAACCACAGTAACGTCCAGTAGTTTAATGTAACATCAGCAACAAAACATATTTCACTGAAAAGTGGCTGACAAACAGACAGACAGACAAACAGTGGTGGTCTGGCGTATTGGTAGCACCCTGATCTCAATCAACAAAGTTAACATACGTCGGGCGCGGTTAGTACTGGGAAGGGTGACCGTGTCTGGGTTCAATTCCTGGTGTGGGACATTCATGTCAATATGTAACCAGCCACCCGGGTCAACTCAGCATGGCCATCCCTTCATGGGTAGGCACAATGAGTACCAACCAAAGGGTGTTGACGCCATGTAGCTGGGGAGTAAAGGGAGGTATGGTTCATGTGTGGGTGGCAGGTAAAACTGTCATCCCCTTGTAACACACGAGCAACATCTAAGTGCTTTAGAGATGCTTCATCATAGAGTGCTATACAAATTCACGTTTTACCTAACTTATACTTTTATAAATACATTTTATACTGAACTGTACTGTATACTGTAATTCGTACTTTTATACAAAAAGACGTAAAAAGACACATCTCAAATGCTTTTATATTTCGTATTGCCTATAATTAGAGGTTAATTATTGACGACTGTGGAAGATGCCCTAAATGCACTACAAATGTCTTGTATTGTACTGTGTAACCGGTATGGTGTACACACTAACCTGGCAGAAATCGAGCTAGATAATCCCGATGTTCCTCTGTCAGACCACGGCCAGTGTTGTTAAGAAATAGTGTGTCAAGAACGCCGGCGAACTCCGACCACTGGATCCGGTCCTTGTACGCGAACGCCTTACGATTCTGTCACCAGAACAGCAAAACATTATATTTTTAGTAACACTTACTCGGACTTAGACTTAGATCCTCCTACTCCTGCTGGAGCACTTGGCGACAAGACTTTTCCACCGACTCCGTTTCATCTGGCTCGCCAACAGCGTGGGATTCTTTATCTGATGATTTAAGAGATACAACTGTCAGCCAGGACATTCCGACAAAGTTACTTACCAACAAAGAACTTCGTTATATCATTCCTTATTTATTTATCGCAAGTACATACACAAACAGAAAGGAAAAACACCAAAAAATACAAAAAAATAATAAAATAATAAATAAAGAAAAATGTATATACTATACACATATATTCCTAACCAGTGCATACAGCCTCAACAATACAATCAAACTCAACCGAATTCAGTAACTAACTGCAAAAACATTTGATTCCAATGTGTTTGTAACATAATACTAATTTCCGAAACTTTCCATATCTGTGAAAACCACGTTTAAGGGTTTTCCAGAATGTGCAAGTATGCATATACAGTGTGAGTCAAAAAAGTAGCCCCCCTAAAACTTTTGGCGATATTTTCACTTGTGGTAAACCTATGTAACTGAAAATTGCCGTGGCTATTGCCCATACATATCTCTATGTTTACACCAATTTTGGTCCATTTGTCTGAATATTTGTATGAATTGTATCATTTTTATTAGTAAGACCCTCAAATTTTAACAGTTCAGTTTCGTTTATTATGAAATTCGTGAATTTTTTGTTAAAAACAAATCAAATCAAGTGATATTTAATTAAATATAACAGTTTATATCTGTTAAATAAATTATGACATTAAATGTTCAAAATTTTCACCACTGGCTGATGCACATGTCTGCAGTCACTTATGGTAGTCTTTCACAGAATGGCTTTCTCTGGTAACGCAGACCAAATTAACTGAAGTGCATTTTAAAACTCGGGAACAGGTTTTGATTTCTGTTGCAGCTTTTGTTAAGACTCCAGCATTGTCCACAAACCTGATAATCCAGTGGATTGAGGTTGGATGAATTGGAGCCACTCATCATTAGCGATAAAGTCAAGGCAATCTGACTTGTTGAAACTCGAAACTTGAAAATGGTAAAAACGATAAGTACTCCTAGGAAAATTAACGCCATTTTGTTAAATATTAAGTTAAATCGACCAAAACTGGTAATCATGTGTGGATATATACTAGCAATAAATTGGCAAAATTTCACGGAAATATACTTAGCCTAAGTGAAAATACTGCAAAATGTTTTAGGGGGGGGCTACTTTTTTGACTCACATTGTATAACTTAATAAACTGTAACATTTACTGTGAAAACTACCAGATTACCGTGGCCATACTGTCCTTTGAACAGGATACGTGAAGTGTTTACAAAGTTTTTCTACCTGAATTAATTACCTTAAAAATGAAATCCCAGGATTCACAGGTCTGAATTCTATGAGTTTTCCAGGCATTTCCAAAACTCTAGTCCATTTCGAGGACTTTTCGCGTCTGGAAAATTCAAGTTTCACATTCTAGAACCTTCCAGAATCTGTACAAACTATGGTGTAATCAGCACATTTTTAAAACAGAAATTGAGAACATGACAAAGACGTAGGGTTGCGAGGTCGGCGCAACGAGAAAAACGGACATTCCGTCAGGGCATACTTAACTGCACAAAATTGCAGCGGTGTAAAGCCCAAAGGGCTGCAGCCAGAGGCTGGAAGGGCCAAAGTCGAGGCCGAATGCTAAGGCCTGGTTGGGTTCTGGGGGAAGGGCATTGAGTCCCTCCCCGCCAGCTAACGAGTCTGGGGAGTGCTGTAAGCTCCCCCAGCAGGGTTCGAGGCGGAGCCGGGACCGCCCAATGATTTTTCACTGTTTTGGGCACTGGAAAATGCCTCTCCTGAACAAAAAGTGTGACTGAGCATTTGTTAATTGACAATACTCGGCCAAAAACCAGACATTGTATTGTCCGGTTTGGGCAGAAAATTATGACTGGACACTTACCCAAAAAAACGGACAGTCCGATGAAAAACCGAACACCTGGCAACCCTACGAAAACGTTAGACCAAAACCACCAAAAACTAAAACAACACTGAAATATCCAGAGAACAGCCGAGAACTATAAAACTCTGAATTGACAAACGTTACGTACCGGTTCTGAGAAAGCGGCATCCCATACTAGTAAGCCTTTTGCTGTGATCTCCTGAGAAGGATCGCTTGTCAAGATAATTGGCAAGGACACCATCTGCGTACACAAGCACATACACGTAAGTAAGTAAGTAAGTAAGTAAGAGTATTTGTATGGCTTATCTAAGTTTCTCCAGGTAATGCAGCAACATAGTTTCTATGTTGCTGCTAGTATGCGTTTTGTTGGAAATTTAGCGCTCTTCGCAGCAGTGAAAGAATTTTGCAAATCGATTAAGAACTGACAAAGTTACGGTCATGGCTAGGGTAGCACCTTTTTTCTGACTCACAGTGTAGGTTCCATTTACAATAAGCAAAATACATCAAAATATAATATAGAAAGTTGAACATCGTAATACCTCCAGCGGAATATGACACCCCTGGATGTCGACGGTGGTGCGGAAGAGAAAGGCGTACTTTTGCAGAGCGGCGTTCCTGCCATTCTGGGGCTGCAGTTTTTCAACGTGGATGTTGTGAAATTCGGCCTTGCAGCAGCCGGATGAATCAACCGTTAACGAGCTCTCGCTGGTCATGCTGGGAACCATCGTGTACGGCCTACGTTCGTTTTGGCTCTGTTTCAGGTCGTGCTCCGACACCAGGCACATGCTGACCTGAGGTCGCGAGAAACCCAGGGTTATCGCACGTCCGCCGATGCCAAGAATTCTACAGAGCGAAACAATGCAAGGAGGGTAAAGATACACACAGGGTTCCCACTCTTGCTTTTACAAAATTCGAGGACTTTTCCAGGACTTTTCAGGATGCCTAAAATGTTTTTCCAGGACTCTGTTGTAGCCCAGCAATGTTAAATTACAGACAAACTGCAATTACTTACTCTGTATATACAGTGTGACAGTACAATTCATCGCAAAACGTTCATCACAAGTTGCAAAGAAACTGTTCGGTTGGCAAATAGCAGGAATACTCCTTACATTTATTTACACGTGGTGTTCTGTACATAAAAGGCATGTTGATTAAGTTGAACCACATGACCAAACTCATTTTCCAGGACTTTCCAGGTCCTGAAAATTTTAGGAAAAAATCCAGGACTTTCCAGGAGGCGTGGAAACCGTGTACAGACACTTAACACCATCCTCATCATCAAAAGTTAGTGAGCAGAGTTTGGAAAATGAGTAACAGGTTAGAGTTTAACATCCCACTCGACACAGGACAGGTAATTTCAGAGAGGAGTCTTTTCAGGCAACTTATTGCACTGGTCCTGACAACCAAACTCACAACTACCAAGAGAAAACAGACCCATAAAACCTATGCTAAACATGAATTGGAAGAATGCAATCAGTTGACTACCTCACTGTAATTCGTGGAAAGATGGCACTTCTGGTTTCCTCGACGAGAAGAACGCGCTCCGGGATGTTGTCCGTCACCACAAATGAACTGCAGACAAGCATCGCAACAAACACCGGGATATCAGTATTTGAATAAAATACCAAATACATGTGCGACTTTTGGCATTTAGCTACTTTTCCAAATAAAAACTACCTGTGTGTTATTTAGTATTTCAAATACCAAATATAAAATAGTTTCAAACACTTGTATCCATCACGAGCTACAAAAATCTGTTCCACATATTAACAAAAACCAAGTGTATAAATGAAATAAGCTCGGCAAATGATTGCTATGTTAAAGTCAGCAATGAGTCGACTATCAAACATGCAACAGTCGGCCATAACTTGGAAACAGTGCAAGATAGAAGGTAAGTTAGTATTAATCACTAATCGGAAATCGCAGCTGAGCTTTCGATTGGTACCAAAATCGGAGTGCCTGCGAGGTGAAAGCCCACCTGATCGGATGTTGGCAACACCTTGGCGCCATCTGTGTTTGGCAGCCATAGGGCTAAGCCTGGTTGTGGCTGTCCTGTGTGACAGTCGTGTCATTGGTTGCTGTCCTGCGTGGCAGTGTAGGCACTAGCTACATGTACATAGTCACTGTCCTGCGTGACAGATTGTGGAGGTTGAGCGTTCTGTCTAAACTGCAATAAACAAAGATGTTATGTTATGTTATGGTGACTTTGAATGACCTTGAATGGCGTAATGGCCGTGTATTTTGCGTTATTTTGCCGAATTCGGTATTCCAAACACGACACTATTGTAACCATAACTCCTAACCCTGACCCTAACACTAACCCGATTAGCGGATCTTCGGAACAGCAGCCCTTCAGAATAGTGGGCGGGTACCATATGCAACCTGCATTCAGACTGACGTCTGGCCTACGTCCAGCAGTTTTCCTTTGTTAAGTTATGTTATCGTGATATCGCTTCCGATTGTGGCCTTTATATCACAGACTAGGAGACGTCCCAGAGCATTTGATAAAAAGTGTTTTTGGATGTTGTTGTTTTCGATCTTTGGCAAATAATTTCGGAAAGAAATGTAATTCAAGTAGTGCCAATGTGTAAAGTGCCGGGAACAGTGCAGGGATGCACTGTAGCTCTTCACCATGGCAGAGCTTCTTGTTCTAATTTTTGATAATCGATTTTGTACTTACTCTGGACGTTCGTTGAAAATGCATAAAAACTGCCGACGGATATTAAGTTTAATGTTTGTTGGCAGTTTTAATATTTGCAAATATTCGTAAGTATGGAAAATTTCAATATTCGTAATATGTGCAATTGTGCCTGCTCGTTCTATGAAACACATACAGAAGCATTACCATTGAAGATGCTTCGGCAAATAGTCGTCTTTCAGTTCTTTGAAGACCATTTCCAATCGAGTCATCTTCTCTTCTGGTAAACCATTTTGATTTGGAAGCCGGCGGAAAACATCAATAGCCCTTTCCACCTGTAGTACCATCTGACGCAGTAGTCTTCCACCCTCCTCACACCTGAAATTGTGCACAGTATGTGGAAATTAATTAATAGTAATAAATTAGCAAATGTCTGCATTCATAATCAAAGAATGCTGACAGACTGATTCTTAATCGTGTAAAACTATCTATATATCAGTGTTGTGGAGTCCTTAATTTTTGCGGGACTTCGACTCCAGGGTTAGAAAACTTCAACTCCGGACTCTCAGTCCAACTCCAGCCCTGAAAAACCTGGACTCCAACTCTGGGCTGGAAATCAAACTCCAACTCCGTCTCTGGGACTTATTGTGCGACATACTGATTGTGTACTGTTGGACGACAGGACATGCTTGAGGTAGGATGACCGGCAAGAACTGTACGTCGGCCAAAACCGCATAGCATCGCAATGAGTTGAAGTCGGAGTCCAGGGGCCCAATTTTCGAAAAATCTTCTGACGAACTTACTAAAAACTTATGAAAAAGTCTGAATTACGAAAAACTTAGGATGAGCACGTGATTATCAAAAATGTTACAAAAATCTTATGAAAAACTTAGGACGAACTTATGCAAAACTTATGAAAAACTTACGACGACATTACAGGTATCTTATGAAAACGTAAAATTCGCTGCAAGTGATGTCATTTGGGAAACCCTCTGTCAGAGGCTGTTATTGGTCGAATAGTTTGAGCTAAAAATAACTGACAACCAGAGTGAAGATTCCCTAACAATGCTTTCAAAAAACGACTTACCATTTTCTTAAGAAAATCTTAGTATCTCGCTGACTTACAAAAGACTTATAAAAATCTTATGACGAACTTAGGAAAAATCTTACGAAGTTTCGAAAATTGGGCCCCAGAATCCTAAATTTTCTAACACGTAACACCTCAATAGTGTCTTTACACTACCTTGCAAAACTCGAAAGTCGCATGTTGTGGGAAGCCCAGTAGCATGTCCCAATCAAATGTAAGCCAAGTGTAGAGACATTATTCTGATGCAGAGGAAAATGTTTAGCTTATTTTGTGGCGCATTTATTTAGGACACTGTGCACCATATTTTATTAGAATCAGCCAACTTTTACGGAAGACGTGACAAGAACATCTTGGCTTACTTTTTACTGGGACACGGTATAGGTATTCTCACAAAGCACGACTTTTGAGTTTTACAGGTACGAGCCGTTCCGGCACTGCTTGACGACGTCCGACGTATTCGGTGGGTAAAGTTACGCCTGTTGAAAGTATCTACCTTCTACTTCAAAATAGTCGCCAGACCTACGCGCCGCTGACTATCACGATCACGCCGTGCAGACAGACGCGCCGCTGTCTGCTCATTAGTCTCCGCACTTCGACGACATTGTGACCGAGTACGCTCTGAAATCGGTCGCTGTTCAGCAGTTTCAGAACTACGTGGAAGCGACTGCATGTTTACGACGACGTTCGACAGTAACTGGTTAAAGACAAAGACATTAGCAGTGTCCAGGGTGGGCTGAGCTGTGCAGGCTCCAGGGTTACACTACAGCTGCGGCCAGCCAGCGGTCGTGCAGCAATAAGGCGATAATCTGTTTGACTGGCCATCCGTCATTTATACCTACCTACAGCACGGCACCGCGACCCCTCACATGTGCACCCGTATCAGATGTCGCTGAAACAGCGACGATGGTGCAGTAATCTAATAAACAGTAAACAGTCCGACATCATCGTTCAGTCGCCGCCCTCTGATATGTCCCTGCCGGTTGACAGGCGGCTTCGACCGGCGGTCAAACATCGCCACTACGAACTTTTATTATAATATAGATTGTACAGACACTATACAGGTCAGGTGGGAAAAATTACAACTGTGTGGTCAAAAATATCCTATACCAATAATTAAGCAAATCGGACGATTTTTGAAGGAGTTATTTGAAAATAAGAAAGGCGACATTTTTTGATTCACAGTGTATAAGTCATCAACTTACAGTGCATTAAGCTGCTCAAGAACGTCGGGGCTGGGAATACACAGTTGAGCAATAGATCTTTTCTGCTCATGAACCCACGTGCGGATATTGGACCACACATCGTGCAGAAGATGAGCAAGTCGAATAGCAAGGCTGACATGTGCTTCGGCCATCTCCTGAAATTAGAACAACACCGAGACTGTACAGAGTTCTACTTAACTGTGAGACTATCGGGCAGCCGTTATTGTAAAACATTCTTTTTTCGCCGGGAAACAAAATATGATGATGATGATGATTGACTCCGACAACAACTCCAGCCCTAAAATAACCTAGAATCCAACTCGAGGCTCAAAATCAGGGCCCAAATTCACAAACATAGTCTTACGATTTATCGTAAGATATATCCTAAGATTATCTTGAGACAAAAGTTATGATGTCATAAGATAATCTTATGACATGTCTTAAGTCAATTCACAAAATTTGTCTCCGCTGATCTTGGAAATTTGTCCTAAGATTTCTCGAAGTTGACATATAAAGTGCAAAGTAAATGTAAAGTAAGTAAGTTTATTAGCACACGAGACAAACACACGTGTTTAGGCCTACATCAGAAACACATGGTAACTAAGCATTTTTAAAACTATGAAACAAAAAAAACATGACAATTAAACCTTTATATTGTCAAACAAGATTCAAACGACGCAACACTTACAGTAATAGAATTGAGTCGCCGAAATTTGTGTGCAAGTAACGTAGTTCAAGTTGTTTAATTACTGTTTAATGTTGTTTTGTTTACTTTCGTTTAACACACGACATACTAAAAACAGTTGAACAGGTGACGAGGCACAGTAAAATGATCACAGAAAAATAAAAGTATAGAACATAAAACAATAGCAGTGCTGGTAAGCTAGAAAAAAACTTGAAATATCGACACGTTGTTGACGTTGAAGAGTACAGATATGGCCTAAACCGATGTTTTTGTTTCATTCTGTTTGCTTCAGTTGCTAACTAATTGTTACTCAATCAAAGTTCTTTGACGTCTTTGTAATAACATAGGCATAGAGAACGAT
>Ga0049105_1000289_pt1 | contig 15630 bp, 12 predicted proteins | sample WorMetvaBAHAMAS1_FD_61260 | JGI IMG/M metagenome (GOLD analysis project Ga0049105, IMG submission 61260) | Worm MetaG Olavius vacuus BAHAMAS.1 | ecosystem: Host-associated > Annelida > Digestive system > Unclassified | place: Germany: Marburg | collected 2013-04-09
TAATCGCGTCTTGAAAGTTAGAATGTAAGTGTAAGAGGCTGTTCTGAACTGAATACTGATACTCTAAGCTGTTTAGGCTGTTATGAAAGTTTTTAAACATCACTGATGTATTTGATTACTTAAGATTCAATTTCAAAACACAAGGGAATGAAAAACGTAGAAAAACGTGAAGTGCGTTCACATAATAAAGTGCGCTAAAGTGCGCGCACTTTTCGCCGAAAATAAAGTGCGTTTTGCACGTGCGGAACAACTATGGTATTTTCAGTTTTATGGATTATGATACCGTAAAATATTGCCTGTTCCTCTTCCTGTTTTCACGGAGAATAATCGTTACTTATTTCTCTGTCCAACTGTGATGCAGGGGCCGACGCGTACCAGGGTGGGGGCGGAGGAAACGCACCGGCCGCATCGGCGGCAGCAGTACCCACATTTCCGCGCACCGTACCGCGGACGATCAGCGTCCAACGTAACGATCACGCTGGCTTTGAGAACGCCAACAGAATGTCGATGATGGCTGACAGGGCTGCCAGTCCTCCGCAGTCAGCCCAGGCTCCATCTACATCTTCATCATCAGCACACTGGCAGCAGCAGCAGCAGCCGGTTAATGGGGACGTTACGTCGCCGTTTGTCAACAGCACGACACCTGGCGAACGGTAGGTGTACTACCACGTTTCTTGAATGTATAAATAAGCAAAGAAAGTCGGTAAAACATGTTTCCGGTTACGGGAAATTTATTTCAGGAGTGGGGATGTTTCTTCCGTCCCTTCCGCCCCTTTCCTTCTTTTCTTTTTCTCTCCCTTCCTTTATTTTTTCCCTGTCTTTCCCTCATCCTCAAGGCGTCCCCTCAAATCCAGCGAAGGTATTTTGGGGGAGCGCTGTTAGCTCCCCAGCGAGCCACAACCTCGAACACCCAGAGGACGTGTCCAGTGGCAGCAAATGTTCTGTTTCTCTTAAACGAGAGTTAATCGAGAAATTGAAGCAGATGTGGTTGTTTTTGGATGTACTGTATGCTACCGTGTAGTGTTTATTAAATTCTGAATTCTTCTCTGGTGTCGTCTGCTTTTGCGAAAAATCGCTATTAATTCAATTCGACATACCTGCCTTCATTAAACTAACGTTAGTTATTCGAACGAAATTAGCGGCGGCCATATTGGGCGGGGGGGAGGGGGTTGTTCGGAGGAAATGTTCTGCCGTCCCAGTACTGCCCCTGTGGGCGGGAAAGGCAGGTTTTGGTGTGCTGCATGCAACTCAGTTAATCGGACATGCAGCACGTCTACTTTATTAAATTCAACGTAATTTATTTGTTACACTTTATTTCGGGGGTAGAGATGTTTTGTGTGCTAGCGAGTAGTGAGTAAAGATGTATATGATGGCCGGTTGTTGTACACAGGTCTAACATGGTGCCTCGTTTAGCGGGTGCGTCGGTGGTACGTCCCGGTACCCAGTTCAGCTACCCACGCTACTGTGGAGCGACGTACCCCGACAGTCCGTACAGTGACGACAAGAAGTACTCGGTCTGTCGACGGTCGTTGACGTGGAAGTGTGTCGCCCTCGTGCTCATCCTGATTCTCATTGCTCTTCTCGCGCTTGTGGCCTATCTTCTCGGTACATCCCGACGTTTATACTGCTCTTCTGCCTAGTAATCATAAGCGTAAGTGGAAGTGGAAGTACATTTAAAAACAAGTCATCACCCGCAGCGGAATAGCTACCAGGGGTGTAGTGCAAAAACAAGATGTAGTGGGTCGTCTGGAAGTAAATGTGATCCGAAATATTAGCAGCGTCAATAATGCAATAATGCATCCCTTTCCTGGAAAAGAGTGAGGGGATGCCACGCCGTCGCCCGACTTCCCCGCTGCACCGCACTCTTGATAGCTATGTAATAATAATAATAATAATAATAATAATAATAAGAAGAAGAACATTTATAACGTGCACATAATCATGAATCATGAGTCGGAGGCGCGGGCAGTCGCCAGGTGGCCGGACGGAGTATGTTAATTGTTAATGAGCTGGGCTATGAGGTGAGGCTTGAGGTGGCGCTTGAAACTGTATAGGGAGGAACAATTTTTAATGGAAGTAGAAATTGAATTCCATGTTGCAGGAGAGCTGTAGCTGAAGGTGCGCCGACCGAAGTCATTAGATAAGAATGGCACCTGCAGAAGTTTCTGGGTTGAAGAACGGAGAGCCCGTCTCACATATAATTTTACTTGGGATAGTTTATAGCAAACAGCATAATCATAAAAACGTGGACGTATTGATTTGAAACTGTAGTTGACCGTTTCTGTTACATCTTGTATGAAGGTCCAGCTGTGTTGATAATTCCGTAACAGATATGTTGTACAAGTGACACTGAGGGGAACAGTAGCATTTTACAAATGCAGTTTTACAATTTTACAAGAGAACAAATACATTTTATTGCGCACTCCGTTGTGAAATCAGATTGGCCACTTGGAGTGGTCTGAGCAAGGGGCTCATGCAGGTCGTTTTGCACTCACTGTTCTGTCCAGCTAAGCTGGTTCTACGCTATCCGTCAAACTGTTTAAATAAGCAGCAAGTATTCGACGATGACCCTTTGTGTGATGTTTATCAGCATATTTGGTTTCAAACTTTTCAGTCAGCGTGATGTAACATTTTGTTTACAATATTTCCTATGTTCATACTTATTACTTAATGAATCTGTGTGATATCTGGCTATGAAACACCCCATGCTATCTTGATTCACATTTTATCTAATATTACTTGTTGTACAAACGGCACTGTTGTTAGTGTTAATCTTAATTGTTACTTAAACCCAATGCTTTAGCAGCTAGTTTATTTATCCGCTTCATTATTGACGGATTTTTGGCGAACTCTCCGCAGCTGAATTTGAGAAGCTATTTCGAGGCGGGGGAGAGAGGGGAAAGGGAACGAAGAGAGGGGGGAAAGGAAGGAAAGAAACGCCGGTGGGGTGCATTACCCTCATCCTCTCCCCTGTATTTGCCCCCCCACCGAGTAAGGTGGTCATCAGATGGTGATCAGGTGGGCCTTTAACTCGCAGGCATTCACCAGATGGTGCCACCTGAGCACACATCCGATGAACAGGCCTGCTACTCATTTATCGACCCCGGAAGGATGAAAGGCTGAGTTGGCCTATTTGGCAATGTAATGTAATTTACAGAGAGCACGTATATGTTTGTTTCAGCTGTACATTTCTATAATCTAAGTCAAGAAGAAGGCGCCGTGTATGCGGCTAATCACGACTCCAATGACGCACCTTTCCAGCCTGGTCAGTGTGCCGTGCATTAGTATCATATTGCAGTATTGTCACTTATTCCAAGAAACTTTGGTTTATGGCTGTATCATCTAGCGTAGTGAGTTTATCTATATATGCAGTGTACGAAATGTTATTGTTTAACCACACTATAAGTTGAATGAATCAAAGACGAAATTACGATCATCAAGGGGTGCCGTTCCTTGCAGGGCTGATTAAGGAATATGGGGTTTCTCTTTCCCTCCCGTCGTCCCAAACCCCCACTGGGGGTCCGAGGGTATGACTCCCGGAAAAACAGTTCAAATTGTAAATGTCCATAGGTGAGTTTTAGAGTGTCTTTGGCTGAAGTGAACGTCCGATCATACCAGGATGAACTTGCAATTTTTACCTGCAAAACCTCATTGTAGAGACACATAATGAGTGACGGAGTATATTAGCCGCGTAAAAGTTTCAGTCAAGCAAAATTGAAACAACCTAGCGACAGCGTCACCTACTGTAAGTAATTTTTCAACAAAAATTACAGTATCACTGCATATATACTGAAGTTACTGGACAAGTTCACTTACAGTTACAAATTTGAAACTTACTACTACTAACTGGCCTGCGCTCACACGACCCGTCATTGTATGTCATTTTGGCGACCGACAGTGTCCGCCGATTGTCAGCTGACAACCGACATCAGCCAGAAGTATCGTACTGGCTTGTCGGTCGACTATGTTGACCGACAATGAGGGGCCGTGTGGCGCGACCCTAAACGGCACTAATATCAGGATTGCTGGATTTAACATTAGCTTAGTGAGCCCATGCAATGCCCCTGGGGCCAAAAACTTGGGGACTTTGGCTGCAGCCTCGTCAGCCTGGTGCTTAATCCGGCCCTGCAGCTAGGTCTCTAGCCAGGTCTCTAAATATTCAAAGTTTGCAGAGGTTCCACGTACTTTTCATTAACTTGAATTTACAGTCGTTACGTGTGCGTTCACACGTAGACGATGCAATAATATTTATTATCAAAATGGCGCAGATCCGTCGACGATAGCACGGTACAAGCTGGGCGACGTGTTCTCGGACACGGTCGCAGGACACGACTTCCTACGAGCTCGGTTCTACCTGGACGCTGCGACCACGTTGCGCTTGACCGTGGCGGTGCCGCGTGGTGCCGTGGCCGGGTTCTACGCCCGGCGTGACGCCCCGCCGTCCTTCACCAGGCATGATGTGTTCCACGTCGTCGACGCCACCAAGGTCGTGCCGGGCGCCGCGTCGTCACGTCAACGGCGGAGAGCTGCCGATATCGACCACACCACGGTCAGAACAGTACGCTCAGTCCTATTTATTGCTAAACAGTGTCGGACTTTTCAAGGCCGTAAGCGCTATAAAGCTCGGAGACGGGCGTGTAAAACAACTTGTCTAAGCGAGTTGAACACGCGACTGAATCTCAACTGCTACTCGTCCAGCCACTCCACCACCCTTGGAGGACGGAGACCCTTGTTTGTTAAAAAGTTTACACTAGCAGGCCTCACGAAGAAATTCATACTAACTCAATAATATACATTGTGTATTGCAAATTGTACTTTTTACTGTGCAGACCATAACATTTATGTATACATCCACTGTAATTTCGTCTGGGGTTTGTCAGATGTCATAATATTGACATTCAGTCAGTCAGTCAGAACTGGTACACCTCTGTTTTTTTTGTTCACGAGCTGTGTCATGTTCTTGTGTTTGTCAAGTTTATTTTTGAAGAGAAATGATGATGTTGATGATGATGATGACTACATTACATTACATTAGAAAACTATTTATAGTGGCCTAAGTAAGAGTAACTTCAAGGACCACTATGGCGACGTAGTTATAACACAATGTCTGGGTAAGATTGCCCGAATAAATGAGTTTTCAGCTTTTGACGAATTGTTGTAAGTGACGAGGCAGACCGGACGTCAGCAAGTAGACTGTTCCAAAGTCGAGGGCCGGCAGTAGCAAACGACCGATCGCCGACTTAACACATCGCGACGGGCGAACGTCGAGAAGACTGGAAGTCGATGAGCGGAGGCGACCACGGCGTGATGTGTGATGATGGTGATGGTGATGATGTGTATATGTGTGTTTCAGCCGTCGTCCTCGTCTTCATCTTCATCATCTGTGATAGACTCGACGTTTATTCAACACATGGACGGCGGACTGTGGTTTGTGTCTGTGTACAACGACGGTGACGCACCGAGGACTCTCTCATTCACTGCCACACCACACGGTCAGTCTCAGCATTACGTCTCTTTAACAAAATGTTTCATCTTCGTTACTTGATTGTTCGTCCCTACACAGTTTCAAGTGCCACCTCAAGTCTCACCTCATAGCCCAGCTCATTAACAATTAACATACTCCGTCTGGCCACCTGGCGACTGCCCGCGCCTTCGATTCATGCTTAATGCTTGACTATGTGCGCATTATAAATTTTCTTCTTCTTCTTATTATTATTATTATTATCTAGCCCCCCTAGCGGGTGATTATGCCCCACATTTTGGCTTCTGATGACATTGTCTGGGCTGCATTAAGTTACTGAGCAAGAATTAGGTACGATTTCGGGACTCTGTGGACACGTTGCTGCAGCAAATAGCTGAATCGTACCTTCTTGCTTAGTAACTTGACGCACGAAGTCACTGTTCGGAATTACTTAATGACTGTGAACAGTGATATTATCACAATACGCCGAGTAGAGTGCTAAACCAGCATAGCTAGGTTTTCAAGTGTTCGTGTAGTGTTTCAAGAGATATGTGAATGATATTAAATAATATACATTAAATACAATTAAATTATTTATTTATTTATGTGATATTAAATTTGCATTCAAAAACTGACTGCTTTGCTCGACGTCAAACTAGAAATTGGTAAAAAGTAAAACCAAAAACATGATGAGAATAAGAAATCCAGAAAAAATCCTGAAATCAGTCCAGTAGGTGAGTGATGGAAGAATTTGCTACTGCTACCAATTAATAATTTGATAGACATACGTACTGCCAGATTTTTACAAGACTTTATTATAAATGAAAACTATGTTTGTAGATTATTTGTTCGTAATGCTCAGTGTAGTTTGGATAAAATCTTTTCAATGTATTCTGATGATATAGTATCGACTCGTAAATTGAGAAGTGTCATCAGTGATATATTTTTCGGATGACGTTAACGTATATGTTCATTATGTTCATCTAGTTAAGCTTATTTATATTATTTTTTTTCTCATGTGATGCTACCGTTGTGGTGAAATAAAGATGAATATATTTCTAGAACAGGAAAGGAAAGGAAGGAGAGTGCTGAGATTTAACATGCAATTTAAAAGCGGATTAAATCAGCTCAGTCTATCACACGAATCAAACAACAAAGCTAAAAGGAGAGAAACAAAACAAAAAAAAACTGACAAGCTGATTAATAATAATAATAATAATCTTCGTTTAATAATGGTTAAGACAAACCACTCAACCTTACACACAGTATACAACATATAGCAGTCTGCCACGCAGGACAGCAATGACACGACACACAGACTGTCACGCGGGACAGCAACAACCAGGTTTAGCCCAGAGGGTATAGGCTGTCAGGAACAGACGGCGCCAAGGTTTTGCCAACATCCGATAAGTCCAGAAATGGTAAATCCATACAATCCGTCCGAGAACGGATCAGTTAAGAGAACGTGCTTTAGCATCTGCAGAGAGCATTTATTTACAGTCAGAAGAACGTTCTGCAGAAGATCGACGACGTTGCGTATGTGTAAGCTGTTTGCGTGTGTCTGTGGTCTGTATGTCAGATACACACGCAGCGTCTCAGTGTCCAGACAGTTGCAACGACCACGGTGATTGCGTCAACCGAAACTGTCGCTGTTTTCCTGGATACACCGGACCAACGTGTGCTGAAAGTGAGCGTTTGCACTGTTTTAACTGAAACTTTGAAAACCGTTTGACGAACACATCCAGGCCCCCGTGAGAGAAGCAAAACCTTGTCATTGTTGCCCATGAAGCATTTCTGACACCCAACCATCAGTATGAAAGCACTCAAGCACGTTTGAAGGTGATTTTATCACGAAGTTAATCAACGTCAGGAACGGTTAGTACTGCGGTGGGTGACCGTATCCGGGTTCAATTCTCGGTGCGGAACATTTATCTCGATATGTGGCCAGCCACTTAGGTCAACTTAGCCTGGCCATCCCTTCGTGGGTAGGCACAATGAGTACCAGTCAAAGGGCGGTGATGCCTTGCGGCTGGGGAGTATGGTTCATGTGTGGGTGGCAGTAAAACTATGTGATCCTCTCGCTACACACGGCCCATATCCGAGCGTCTGAGCAGTGGTGCTTCCCCATTATAAGGGGCTATACAGATCACCAGATTACTCTTTATAGTGTAATTTGGTGAAATTTATTTAAACAAAAAGTCTAAGAATAGCATATAAAAACTAAAACCTTAAAATGTTTTTCCGGTAGAGTAGAAGCCGAGACCCTCTGCACCTCTGTCTATTCCCCTGTGTCTGACGTACACGACGTCTGTGTTGTAGGAGTATGCCCAGCACTGTGCTCGGGCAATGGTCAGTACGAGTCGGGCCGATGTAGATGCTCACCGGGCTGGACGGGAGATGACTGTGAGTCGCCAAGTGAGGACTGCGCTGGAGTGTACTGCTCACAACACGGACGCTGTGTCGACGGCCGATGTGTCTGCGATGCCGGATTCACCGGCGTCGACTGTTTCCACGGTAACCACCAGCCAATCGTGCTTTCGTTTTGTTGAGCGAGTAAGTAAGTAAGAAGATTTCTAGTCTAGATGGCTGGAAGAGGAAGGTTTATCTCAGACCTTCTGACATCGGTTGCCAATGTTCAAGGTCGATCTACACTGCGTGCTTCATCGTGTGGCAACCTCGTCGTGCCACGGACACGTCGACGAATTGGCGACAGAGTCTTTTCTGTTGCTGCACCGCGAGTATGGAACAGGCTACCGACGGAGCTGAAACTGCTGCGATCGACGGACTTATTTCGTCGTGATCTGAGAACATTTTTGTTTCATTCTGTCTACGGGCACCAGGATACGGATTGACTCTGTGATGCGCCCTCGGTCTTCTAGTAGGGGGCGCAGTACAAGTGCCTCAGTTACAGTTACAGTTATACTTGAAGTATATTGTAGTCCTATCGGTCATCCATCATACTTGTGAACGGGGCTTATATGCATGTTGGTGTCAGAGCTGTGCACGGTGGACTGTGGCTTTCACGGTCGCTGTTCCAGTCAGCGCTGCCTCTGTGACGACGGTTGGTCTGGTACCACGTGCAATCAACGACAATGCGATCCTCGATGTACGGCCAGTTCACACGGACACTGCAACAATGGGACATGTGTCTGCCAGCCGGGCTGGAACGGAAAACACTGCACTCTCGGTCAGCACTTTCATAATATGCATAAAAGTAGTTCATTGTTCATAAGTTTACTAATAATAAATAATTTTAATTTATATTTTAAATAAATGTTATGCTATATTTGTTTCCTTTATTTGTTACTTGTACTGTAAAGCTGCGGCATGTCAGCTTTTAATAAACGAATATTCCATTCTAATGTTTTATTTTGCCTCAAAGGCAGAAAATGACGAGAATACACCAACAGACAAGACAGAAAAATAAGCCAATATGTTTCATACTTTTCCGTGCTAATCTCTGACTCCAGGGAATTTTAGCTTTCCAAGCCTAAAACTTAGACTATGCTTCTGAGTGACTTCAAGTCTAACATTATTAATATCTGTTGAAACTCGGTGCACCAGGGATATCACTAGGCATTTTTGTCTAATCGGGTGATCAACAGATGGAACCTGCTCGATCAGCGGACAGTCGATGCACCTAGCCTGAATGCGTTCAAGAATGGCTTATCTAGGATTAGGGACAACAGGATGGGCTTCTTCATGGACTAGGTCTGCTAAGCCCTAGGCCTCGATGGGGGTGGTCTCGCTGGGAGGTAAATCAAGGGTAAATCAATATTGTTTTTTTATTTTCTATAACCCATTTTACGGAATAACATCACATTTATGTGCTAGTCTACAGGTCTACACCTTTAGCAATGTGCTTATTTGGAATGTCGAAAGCGGCCGTTGATAACGTCAGCTTGTACAGTTGTAACCGTGTGTAACTGTGCAGTTGGGTTGGCCAACGTTTCAGTTTGCTTGCAAAGCAGATATGTTGCTCCGTTCCCAAACGAGGCGCTTCAAAGGCGACCGGGATCATTCCAAAATCAAGGCTAAATTTTCGACTTTGACCTCTTAAATTAGAGGGGGGTGGATGGAACTTAACTTAGTTTATTAGGCGTCGGTTGTCTAGAGCCCAATTTTCGAAAAAATCTTATGATGAACTTATGAAATACTTATGAAAAAAGTCTGACTTACAAAAAACTTAGGATGAGCATGTGATTATCAAAAATTCTTACAAAAATCTTATCAAAAACTTAGAACGAAGTTATGCAAAACTCGTGAAAAACATACGAAAGACTTATGAAAATCTTACGACGAACTTAGGAAAAATCGTATGAAAATCTTACGAAGTTTCGAAAATCGGGCCCCTGCTCGATTATATTTGTGGCTCCCAGGCAGGGTTTCCGGTTGCTTTCATGTGTGCACTTGTGATGCGTAAAAAAGTTGAGTGAACAACGTTAATAGAATATGAATGTTAATATGAATGTCGCTGTAGATGGCTGTCCTAATGGCTGTGGGTCACACGGTACTTGTCGACTGTTCCACGTCGGTTGGGCTTGTACGTGTCTTGACGGCTGGAAGGGCATCGCCTGTGAGATTGAAATGGAGACCAGCTGCAGCAGCGGTGCTGATGAAGATGGAGGTAAGCATCAGATCACTGTTGGTCATCTCTGTTCACCATACAATTAGCTAGTTGCCTAATTTATTCATGGGCATTCCTAGAGTATATAATGTGATTTTGTTGTTCATCGTTTGGGTGCGTTTTTAGCAAAATTTTACCTTCCGTGAAATTCGCAGAAGATAAGGTGCTCGTTTTCGTTATTTTCCGTGAAAATGTTAAAATAGTGCAACTCTAAGTCTAACCCTAATCCAGGTAATCCTAACCCTAATTTTCGGAGCAGATTGATCAGATGATTCGGAGTGGTATTGTCGAACGGTACACTGTTGTCAAATAAATCTGGTTCAGTAAAAGAATGCACCCAAACGATCGACAATTATGTACTGTAGGGGTGTGCCAGGACTGCCTATGCATAAATTAGGCAACTAGCTAATGGTATTCTTTTTTATGCATGGCCAAAAAGAACCATAGAAGAAAATCAGTTGTACCTATCTTATTGAACGCTATGAGCCATAAATTGGAGGTGGGGGAACGGCGTTCCCTTGCGTCCCATTACACTTTAACCACTCTACATACGTGCACTATACAGTACAATACAGTGTGTATTTGGGACTTAAAATGAACGACTTAGAAATATACCATTGTCACTGGTATGTACAGCGCAATAGACAACTAGAATGTTGCGTGTACGCTAGACACTAAACACTACAACACGTCCTGCTGTGAACTTGCGGTCCTTGCTACTCCATTCATCCTCAGCGACGTACAGACGACGTCTCTGTGCGTCTATACACATCCTGCGAAGCCCCCACTTGACTTGATCACGTGACACAACTTGACGTATGTAGTTTAAAGTCGGTGACAACAACGTCACTCGCCGGTTTAACACTTCGACAACAAACACAGATTCATTATCATCAACTGCCAAGTGAGTGGGCCCATGGTACTGACCAGTGTCTGAACCTCGCTGTCCACCGTGTGAGTGGACAATCTCACGACCGTCAGCACTTACCGTGCACACACGCTGGACAGGGTCATCATGGCCACCGTGGCACACAATAAACTGACCACTGGTCAGTTGTATTGCGTGCGCAAGGTGGATGACGTCATCGGGAAGAGTGACGTCACGTAGTAAATCGCCACGTGGACTAAACTCTTTGATCAAACTGCGGACAAAAGGACATGTCACCAACACGTTATGTGCTGCATTCACTGAGAGAGTGAAGGGTTTGTCAGACACTGGCCAGTGTGTCGCGTTACCTTCCAAATCTAGTCTATGTATACATTCTGCAGTGTAATCAGAAATATACAAACATAGATAATGTACACACGAAGTCATATCAGCAACTCCGCGAATATTTGGCACATCTAGACAGCGCTGTAAGCTGTAAGTGTTGACGTCGTACACCTCGACTTGATCACGTTCTTTCCACCTTAACACGTAAACCTGTTCCCCGAGTGTCGTCACGCCGAGGACTGGTGGACCTTCAGGCAGCGTGTGAACAACTTGACCCTCTGTACACAGACAACACGTCCAACACGTCTACCTCAACACTGTTGTTGAATCAGTTTCCTTCGTTACATCGATAGCAATAAATTGACATAACCAAATAACACATTTGAATATATTGTGTCGTTCGTGTGTTCATAAAGTCAGCGGTTTTTATAGACAGACCTCGCCAGCCATCGATAATGCTGCGGACATGCAGCTGTCCACTGTTGTCCAGTGCATCGAGAAACAGTTGAAACTGTTGCGGAGACTTGCGACTGAGCACTGACAGTAACTTCTCGTTCGCTCTGAACGACGTCCGCTCAGCGCTGATGTCGTCTCTTTCCACTGCACTGACAACTTGGTCGGAGTAAAGTTGATCGACAAGACCTGAGAACTTGACGTCCAATGTCTCCAACAGAAACACGTAGTGCGATCGTATGACGCTCGTGTGTGATGACTGGTCGTCGTAGTCTAAACAACAGTTTGGCATTGCATATTACTAGGTAGGCCAGGTATCTGTGAATATTATGCATAACTGTATGTATTCATCTTTGCTTGTCAGCCAGTAAAATGCAACAGAACTTTCTACAAAACCACCAGCGACTATCGCCACTCACCTTTGTACCCGTCTTCGACCAGTGTCTGATAGATGTGCTGTTGGCCGGCGTGTTTCAAGACGTCGAGGAAACACAGGTAGACAGCGTCAGGCTGTTCCATGATGATGTCCAACAACGTCTCAGCGGCTTCGACTGGACGATCTCTCAGAGACTGAATTGACTGCAGGTCTCTAAGAGTCAACGCGTTACGTTGATACATGTGCACAGCCACGACATGTGCGTCCAGTTTGGCCGTCAAGTTCCCGTACTGTGCGCGCAGTACGTCTGTACATTTAAGACATACGACGACACTTACAAACCAGCAATTCAACTCGATGTTACATCATTGTGATATTGTCTTGTACAGTAAGCACAGTAGCACAGTTGGCGGAACGCCGGTCTTTGGCCGGCGAACTGACCCTGTCCTGCGCTCGACCTTTAGCTAACGGGTGACCACTATGTGGGTAAACCGTCCGCTGAAGATCAGCCAATTAGGCCAACTCAGCCTTTCATCTTTCGGGGTCGATAAATGAGTAGTGAGCTGCAATTAGATGTTTGCCACCTCAATCGGTGGAGGCACCATCTGGTGAACGCTTACGAGGTAAAAGGCAGGTATGGTGTTTATTGCAGGTAAAACTGTGTGATCCATGCCTGAGCGCTTTAAAGTGGTTTGTGTACCATGCAAGGTGCAATACAAGTGCTCGGATTTACCTATTACCTTCGCTCGGCTTTTAAGACAATATCAGCAATATCAGAAAGTCAGCAGTTGCAGAGAAAACGCGCGCTGTTGAACGATATGATGGATACTCGCCTGAGGTTCCGCCCCTTGCTGAAGATGCACCTGAGCACCGCGGCGCCCAGTGACTGTTTCTTTTAAAGCGCCTGATAAATTTACATTTAAATTACATTACTCAGACCACTCACTGTCAGAGTGAAACTTTCTCACAACTAGTTCTACTGAAAACAACAGTACAACCTGTGTGCGTTGTTAGTCTGGCGTACACGTGTTTTTCTGTAGGATCAAATCGCAGCTTTTCGTAGACATTTTCTGACGGTAGATTTTCATAGAAGCCTTCCTGTTGCAGCTCTCGTCTCTGTGTTGCTGCAGTCACTTGCTCGGAGACAGTCAGTCGCTCTTGAACATTTAACAGCTGTTGTCTGGTTTCGCTCAGCTGATGAATCGTCCTGTTTAACTGTTGCTGCAGATCGCTATCAGTGCTAGGCCTACTGTCCGCAGTAGAGGCTCTTTGTGGTTTAGTTTTCCTGACTGCTTCCTTAAGAGATTGTTTCAGTCTATTGTTTGTCTCTCTCAGTTCAGCGTTTTCGCGCTTTAACGTCTCAATTTCACGCTTCAACTGTTCAAGTTCAGTTTCCATTTCAACTAGGAGCGGACCGAAGTGTTTCGTATTTTTAACACTGCATAACGCTTAGACAGTTGTCCTGCAGTCAACCTGCAAACTGCAGAGCAAAGTTAGAGCTACGGATGTAGCTACGAACGTACCGCTAGCTACAGCTCGAGGCTCAGCTCCATCCGTTTGGCTACAAATTTACAATTTGTCGCCGTTGGGCAATTACGAGTATGTTGCTGCCGCTGCAGCAGCGGTGATCTGTCGAAAACAGGATGCCCACCGCCTGCATCAACCTGCATAGGCCTATTAGTAATTAGACCAGTACTACGTCACGCGTCTCCGGTCCCCACTGCACTGTCATTGTCATCCTAGCGCCAGCTGATGTCATACAACACGGATGTAAGACGTGAGCTGAATCAGCAGCTCGTGGTACGCCGTTGGGACGAAAGCGGCTATAAGCAATGACGTTTTACTGTCGAAAATAATTTATAAGTTACAGTGTGTAACCTCTGATTCAGTTACGAAGCTTTAATTTTACTTCACATTCTAATCTCACTTTGAAAACTTCAAAAATAATTTTACTTTTACTGCTGCTTTTTATCGTGAAAATTTGTCGTAATTTCCAATGCAGTCATAGGCATAGTCCGCACATAAAATTTTTGGCCTGCATAATAGCAATATCACTAGCTGCGTCAGATCACTGCAACAGTTTGAAGGTCTGCTCACTTCGCTGGCTTTCTGGGATCGGCAGTAAGTAAGTAAGTAAGTAAGTAGCCTTCAGTATTCAGTATAACACTCGCACACTTTTACAAGGTGGAATAACAATGAAATACACAAAATACAGAAAACATAAAACAAAGCATAAAACGTCCAATATGAACTGATAAAAAAACATAAGATGACTATCAGAGGGTTATACGTGTCTAAATAAACAACGATTGATATAGGAGTTTTTAGAAATGAAAAAAAACATCTCATGGAGAGAAACCACAAGAAAATCACCAGAGCGGATAATGAGGAGAGAATTGTACAAGAAAGCGGGGAGCATATAATATCAGTGAGATCTGATACATACTCAGTGAGTGCGATGATGGTTCTGTGTACTCCACAGATATCCACATAGCTCTGATGCTGCGTTCCATTCAGCTGGTGAACTCTGGTAATCACGAGTTCACGACTTGCGAATGGAACGGCATCTTTAATAATGACGAAGTGGAGAACTCGAGGTGTACGAACCCAACTCGAGTTCACCGCTCGTGATTACGAGTTCACGAGTTCACCAGGTCAATGGAACACTACTTCACCGCTCGTGAACTCGTAATGACGAGTTGGAACGCTGCATGAGAAGAATCTAGTCGGGAACCCCATATTAGAAGTCTATATTTTTCGGCTGTACTCTCTCAGCTCGCACAGCAACCCCCGCCAAAAAGTGTATCACAGGTAGGACCTAAGCGGATCTTGAATAATTGACTCGGGCACCGGTGTCTCAATCAGCCAATCGTGGTCACCTCCGTTCAGCTGCTCGGGATGACCTTGCAGTTACACGCTCCAGAACAACGAGATACGGCCAAAGATGTTTTGCTGTTTCTGTTCCAACACTCTGGAATTCACTTCCATTATCTGTTCGTGATCAGTCATTGACACTGACTCTGTTCTGTGCCCGTCTGAAGACTGCAGAGCATACGAAACACCAGCATAGCGCCTACGTGAGAGGTTAGGCTGTAAGGACTGTTGCGCAAGCACAAATTTACTTACTTACTTACTTACTTACCGGTCCATTAAATTGCATGGCCAAAAAGTGCGAAATTTGGCCTCAATTTTCGACCCCGGTCACCTTTTAGTTGCTCTTGTTAAAGCCTTAACTTGCAATGCGTGTAGCAATTGCCACTTTTTCTATGCACTGTCTGTTATCATGAGCCGAACAAGAAGCTCAGCTATCGCAGAGAGACCGCGCTGTAGGGTGCGTTATAGATTTCGCCAAAAGTAGAAGACTGGAACAGGGAGACAATATTTTAAGGACAGTATAGGTCTATCTTCAACCACTGTGATATAATCGGCCGGAAAATCTGTCGAATTCCGTGAAAAAAAACGCAAAATAAGGGCCATTACGGCGTTCAAGGTCATTCAAG
>Ga0049105_1000290_pt1 | contig 15625 bp, 9 predicted proteins | sample WorMetvaBAHAMAS1_FD_61260 | JGI IMG/M metagenome (GOLD analysis project Ga0049105, IMG submission 61260) | Worm MetaG Olavius vacuus BAHAMAS.1 | ecosystem: Host-associated > Annelida > Digestive system > Unclassified | place: Germany: Marburg | collected 2013-04-09
AGACGTGTTATGCACTCTCACAGACCATTAACAGCAAGTCGCATCTGCTCGATCAATAAACGCTAATATGGAACAGTTTCCCACCGTCACTCTGGCTCATAGATTCTCGTACTGAATTCGGTTGACAGTTGAGGACATAGTCTATCTGTTCAAACTGGAATTTAATTGTTAACATCTGAGACGTTATGCGCGCCACTGTTCTTATTAGTCCGTCCGACGTATGTCAAAGGCTCTGGGTGACACCATGCGGGGGGGGTGACACCCTAGCCTAATAAAAGTCTAAATATTTTTGCAAGAAATATTATTATTTAAAAGAACACTGGAGAAACGATCACCGCTGCGAGTGATGACGGTTATCTTTAGGACGATGACTAAAAAAGATCATCACTTTTCAGGGTGATGACCCGTGACGTAGCCAGAATTTTCGACCAGGGGTGCGTCAACCTGTAGCCTTCCTTCCTATCCATCCCTGCTCAGCTGCCCTACCAAGTCGGCCCTACAATCAAAAACGTCACGATATGAACCGCCTGTATGAACAGCTGCACTTCACTGGGCACTGGTCTCAGTCAGTAAGTAAGAAATAAAGTAATGGTGATGTGCACATGCATAGGATCGTTTGGACGACTAGAAGGGCTCAACTTTAGCCTACTTGACAAAAATATCGCTATCCGCTAGGTTTTATGCGTATATCACTGTGAGAAACCACAAACAAAATGCTATGTATTTTTTGACAGGGGGGGGGGTGTGCGTACTCACCTTACGCCACTTGTATGGCTACGCCATTGGTGATGACTAAAAGGTCATCAGTTTCTTAGGAAAAAGATGACACCATCAGTTAGCGCATCGGGTGATGCCAACGCCATTGATTATGGGTCCACGAAGCTGCCTCTTGATTAAAGCCGGAAATAACTGGCGGAACGGGAAGCCTCAAGTGACATAAGAATAAGTAATGCCCTCGACTATGATTTCATTCTCTTAAATCGACAGATGGATTTCGAATCGTTTTGGGATGAGCAAAAGTATTTGACTTTGATTTCTGATAAACAATATCATTTTGGGCAAGTGAGTTTTACTCAAGATCATAATCAAAACTTTACCCAATACTGAACAGTGAACATTTTCAACTCCAACGGCTGTTTTTATACATTAAATATGCATCTATGTTCAGCCATTACCAGTCGCCAAATTCACATTGTGCTGGCGTTTACAGAATGACAGACCAACACAGACACACACGGTCGCTGTGATAAGATAATATGCCATCTAGAGCTGCACGTTTCGATTATTTGTGATCGATAAATCACTTAGCGCGGCGGCTCGTGTCGTGTTGCTTCGCGCGTCGTCTATTGCTTTTCTCTCGTTTTCTCCCGAGACTTTCCATCTGAAAAATACCGTCTCGTCGTATGAAGTGGGCGCAAAGTGCATACGACACACAATGCAGTAATTTCATCCCGTCCAGTACAGTGGTCCTTGCAATAGTGTCAGCTATTTAGGCCACTCTAATAACGTCAGTTAATGATGATAATGATGATGATGATGATGATGAATGCAATCACTTTTTAGAGGTTTTTTTAAAGCAAGTCATCCAGAGCCATCGGGAATTCACTTTTAAAACGCAAATCTCCCCCGCACTGAAGAAAAAAATCCTGTTAGTTAGTAGCTAGAATACTTGATTCTGCAGTCTATAGGCTACACACTCCAACACAATAAGCACTCAAACCAGCGACATTTATTGGAAGCAGTCAGCGCCGGATTAACCATTGTGCCGGTTGTACCATGGTATGGGGTTTCCCCGTTCCCCGCCGCCAGGGGGCTACGACCAACTGCCATCTTTTACCACGCTGTTTTGACGTCTGAACGTTGAAAAAACGTTCACAAACCATAAGTTTCGTGTAGACCTACACGTAATGTTTGGTTTAAACGATAGACGCATTCCTATTCAGTATCCTAGCTGGTCTGGTTAGCCAAAGGTTTTGGTGAAGCCATCGAGCTATTAATAGCTCGGTGGGTGAAGCTATACTGGACACTGGCAGTGGCACGTGCCTTTTTACCGCGCTGCATAGAATGCAGACGCGGTCTAGCGATGAGAATTCTGTCTGTTTGTCCGTTCTGTCTGTCCGTCTGTGCAATGGCACGTGGACGTCGTAGGATCGTAATGTACGTTAGCCTATAGCACAGAAAAAAATCGATGGGGCTGTACCCGACAGGAGCACAAATATTCGTGCTGCCGCAAATTTTAACCATCATTGTCGAAGGTCAAGGTCAAGGTCAACCCCACTCAAGGTCAAAGGTCGAGGACTCGAGATAATTAAATGTCACCGAGATTTAATAACTTCTGGGGTTCATCGTAACACATAGGACTTCATATCAAGTTAGACCTACATCATATTTTGATCAACGTAGTTCTTCAGTTTTTGCGCGGACAGAGAAACACGAGACAGACAGAACGAAAACAATACCTGATTTGCTTAGCATAGCTGGCGCCCAGCTATTGTTTTCCTTTGGTTTTTCCCTTGCTTTCATTCATACTTTTCACATAGTAAGGAATAGTCCACACTATAGCTACTGTGGATTTGGTGGCGCTACGAGAATGTGTGTGCTGTCACCTGGCGAATCATCTTTAGATTAGTCCCAGTTGCCTGTTCATGAGTTGTTTTAACCACTGTTCTGTTTGTCATGCACAATATGTAAAGTATTTACTTGTCATAGATGTAAAAAATAATATAAAATATCCAAGGTTATAAATGCAAAAATTATAGACTAGAACGGGCTACGTCTGCGTAGGTCTTTTTGTGCAGATTGTGCTTAATGGCTCAGACACGTAAATGTTTAAACCGGTTGCGCGAACGTGCAATTTATTCACTTGTATTTAGGCCTATTCGCAATCGCAAGCAATTATAGTTCTAAATAGTTCAACAGAGTTTCGAGCATGCTATTCATTCGAATAACTTGTAAGCCTATTAACGTGTACAGGCATGCAGCCTGCATAACAATACGGCGGCTGAAACTTATCTTTCCGAATACTTTGAGTTCGCTCCCATCCTCTCCCCTTTTCCTGGTCTTCTCCCCTCAGCTGCTGCAAATCGGCCCCTACAATCAGGGGTTTGCATGGGGAGCGCTGTAAGCTTAGTTGTCACAGGGGGGCAATGCAGCACCGGCCGCAACGGCATTTCTAAGACATTTTGAGCACAACAAACGTTTCTGGTGGCTGCTATGCTGTGTAGTTTTATGTGGACCAAAATATTGTAATTGGGGCGAATCTGGCCTACTTGACAATTATTACGGGCGATTTAGCTCCAACGCGGTCAGTTTGATCAAAAATTTCAGATAGAAAGGGTCGCCCCCACCAATCATTTTTGCACGGATAGTTAAGCCAATGAATGCCTTACAACTTTGTCGTGACAGTTTTCACACAAAGAAACTTTGTAGCAGGCTTTCTTCAAGCGAAGTGCGATTTTAGACGGAAATTGGCCGTTTTGCGTTTTTGAGCCCCTTTTGGGAGGCTTAGGGGCAACGTACGATGATCATCATAGGTTCATTGGAAAGCGCGTACCGTACGTAGTGGACTTCCTATTAGTGTTAATTAAACTTTTTCGCTAGGTGTTACGGCTGAGGCGCTGCGAGCGCATATCGGTTCAAAATCGAAGATTTCGCTCCAACGGGGGCCGGTTGACCCAAAATTTCAGGTGGAAGGGGTCGCCCTCACCAACTATTCTTCTTCTCAGAAAACTAGGCTAAATGATCTTTCGTATGGTATAAAAATCTGGACAGATCTTTCTTCTGTTTTGTCACAATCCACGTACGTGTTTGGCAGACAGACAGACAGACAGACAGACAGAATTCTCATCGCTAGACCGCGTCTGCAATCTGCATTCCACGCAGCACGGTAAAAACAACAGCTCTGTATTTCTTGTAGCACTTATTGTCGCTTCTTCCTACTGAAAACAAGCGCGATCGAAATGGAACTTTTAACACAATTTGCAGAATCGTCTCAATTCGCGGTCGGTTACTTTTTCGGTAGGCTAATCTGACCTAAGTTTACAAAATTATAGCCCTGCGAAACGAAATTACGCTAAAAGTGCCACCTGGCGAATAAATATATAAATAAGTGCTCCTTCACCCCCGCTTGTTAACAGTGTCTCCAACGCAGACAGAGTTTCTTTTCTTTAAATAATCTACTATACAGTTATACTTTTATTGCATAAATACAGTGTGAGTCAAAGAAGTATAGCCCCCTCCCCTGCCCTAGAAGTTGTTTGCGATATTTTCACTCATGGTGAATCAATTAAGTGTTTATATTGTCTTGCTTATTTCCCGACCGTATTATACACCGTGTCCGGAAAAAGGTGCCACTATATTTTTTGCCATAACTTTGTCAAATCCTAACCGATCTTCAAAATTCTATTACCATCACACAGCAGTAAATTTGCAATAAAGAAATCATTAAAAAATCCCACTGTTGTGCTCAAAAATCGTAAATTACATTGTAGGCATATATTAAAAACGTTTAATGACAATGAACAATTACACGTTAAAATCATTTGTAGTGTTAATTTGCATATTTTAGCGTCAAATTAGTCAACAAGCTGCATATGGACAATGCGTGACTAAAAATGATGTTTACAATGTCCACCGCCAGCCTGCACACAAGCTGACAATCGACGACGCCACTGACGAATCGCTGCTGTGACGTCACAATGATGTCATCATTGGGCACAGCATTGCCAAGTAAGCAAGAAAAATATTTAATTACCCACCTGCATGCTTGGTCAAATGCGATGGAGCGTGCCAAAAATTACGATATCAGATCTGCAAAATTATCTGAAATATACGAACAAAACGAGTGGCACTTGTTTCCGGGCAATGCAATTTACGATTTTTGAGCACAACAGTTTTGCAAGGTAGTGTAGGGACGTGTGTAAATTATGGTAGGATATTTATTGACTTCTTTACTGCAACTTTACTGCAGAGCGTGATGGTGAAAGAATTTTGAAAATCGGTTAACATTTCGCAGAGTTACAGGCAAAAATAAAGTGGCACCTTTCTTCCGGACACGGTGTATATATACATCTTTATTCACCAAAATGGTAGCATCGAAAGAAAAAAAAAGAAAAAAAATACATACAAAAATATACAATAAACAAGAAATATACAATTATGTGTATACCAATTTCGGTCCATTTATCTGAAAAATTGCATGAATTGCATCACCTTTAATTGTGACCCCTAATTTTGGGTCAACCGCCCCCCGTTGGAGCGAAATCGCCGATTTTGAACCGATACTCACTCGTAGCGCCTCAGCCGTAACACCTAGCGAAAAAAGTTCAATTAACATAAGTCCACTACGCGCTTGCCAATGAGCTAAAGATGATCATCTTACGTTGCTCCTAAGCCCCTAAGGGGGCTCAAAAACGCAAAAACGGCCGTTTTCGTGTAAAATCGCACTTCGCTTAAACACAATCTGCTACAAAGTTTCTTTGTGTGAAAACTGAGCGACAAAGTTGTAAGGCATTCATTGGCCTAACTATCCGTGCAAAATGATTGGTGGGGGACGTCCCCTTCTACACTGTGTTCCAAAAAAGTGACGCCAAAATTCAAATCACTATAACTGCGGCATATCTTATCAAAATTAAATACGGCTTTAATTATCGTCTTTCCAATTTAAACGTTGTAAATTTCAACAAAATCCACCGCACAGTTTCTGAGCAACAGCTGTTTTAAAAATGGAACCCCAAAACAGAAGTTTCCAATATGGAAAATACCGATTCAGAACGATCGCGTGTATGCCCCACTTAGAAGCCAGAAGAGGCAGATATCAGCCGAGCGTCTCCTGCGTGCTCGGTCCACTTTCTCAAAATCTGTCATAGTCTTGGTCGCAGTGTCGATACTTGGAACTACCGAACTGATGTTCATTGAGCCTGGTGTAAAAATTAATGGCGCTTATTACCGTGACGTTTTTCTCGGTCAGCACATTCTGCCGGCGATTCGTTCCGTAGCAGGGGACTTCTTCACTTTCCAACAGAGCAATGCTCCAGCTCACCGAGCTGGTGACACCGTGGAGTTTTTGTCTCGCAATACACCAGATTTCATCTCACCGTTGCTGTTGCCGCCCAATAGCCCTGACCTAAATCCAGTGGACTATGAGGTGTGGGCGTGCTCCAGCAACGCGTCTACCGTAGCAGGATTCGCGACGTCGACCACTTGAAACAGCGTCTCATCGAGGAGTGGCTTTGCTTCGAGCATTGACCGAGCAGTTCGACAGTGGCGTGTTCGACTACGCGCGTGTGTCCGTGCAAACGGCGGTCACTTTGAGTACAAACTGTAACTGATGTTTTTGTGTACGAACTGCTAAGGCGACTTTTCCATATTGGAAACTTCCGTTTTTGAGTTCCATTTTTAAAACAGCTGTTGTTAAAAAACTGCGCGGTGGATTTTGTTGAAATTTGCAACTTATACGTCAGAAAGATTATAATTACAGCCGCTAAGGGGATATTTAATTCTGATAAGATATGCCGCCCGTAGTTATAGCCTAGTGATTTTGAATTTTGGCGTCACTTTTTTTTACAACACAGTGTATGAGAAAATTTGGTGGATGATGACCCATCTGTTTTCAATGCGCCGATTTTCGATCTATTTTCGCCCGTATAAGCGCCTCAGCCGTAACACCTAACAAAAAAGTTCAATTAACACTAATAGGAAATCCACTACGCGCTTTCCAATGAGCTTAAGATGAACATTGTACGTTGCCCATAAGCCCCTTAAGGGTGGCTCAAAAACGCAGTGTCCAAAATTTGAACAGTAAACTAGCTGCGATAACTGCGAAACGGTACGAGGATATCAGTTGGTATTGGGAAGTCGCATACGGGCTTTCGATCGATACCGTCCTCGATGACCTTGAATGACTTTGAACGCCGTAATAGCCCTTATTTTGCTTTTTTTTCACAGAATTCGATAGCTTTGCTGGCCAATTACATCACAGTGGTTCAAGATAGACCTATAATGTCCGCAAGATATTGTGTCCCCGTTCGTCGTAATAGCCCTTATTTTGCTTTTTTTCACAGAATTCGATAGCTTTGCTGGCCAATTACGTCACAGTGGTTCAAGATAGACCTATAATGTCCGCAAGATATTGTGTCCCCGTTCGTCTTCCACTTTTAGCCAAAACTAACCCACCCCGTAGAGCGGTCTCTCGGCGATAGCTGAGCTGCTTGTGCTGTTTGGTACTTGGTAAAGTTCAAACGACGACTATAGTTTCTTTGCTATCACACCGTAGCTATTATTCTCTTCCAGGGGCGTAGCCAGGAATTTGCTAAGGGGGGAACAAACCAGGAGGTCTGGGTCCCCCAGCGGGGTCCAGGGGCAGAGCCCCGGTGGGTGTCTGGGGGCAAAGCCCCCAGAAGCCGGAGAACAAACAAACCACCAATATGAGACAGTAAACACTAATTTCATATATAATATTGGAAACAACAAAATCTGCAAAAAGTACAGATTGCATCAGTGGACTAGAGTCTAAAAATGTCACAAGCTGATTACAAAAATCGTTTTAATGTTTATCTTTGATAATTTGCATCCGTTGACCACGGATGCATTAACTACAGGCAGTGGTAAGTGGTTATACGTATACAGACGACGTCCACAAGGTTTAGAATTGGATTTGTTGGAATATGGAAACCCTACACAACACCAACGGGGTCGTGATAAAAAAATTGACCTACGGTGACGGGGGGGGGACATGCTACGCCCGTGTTCTCTTCAAAAAATCTCACTGTTTGAGCTCTGGCTTTGGATTCGTTGAAGCGTTCCATTTAGATTGCTTTACAATCTACCATGAAGTACGCACTGTGACTCACAGAAATTATAAAGCGCCGCAATAAAGCTGTAATCTTGAGTGACGTCACTAAATCGACCGTTAAAAATCACTAAGCTACAGACATCGCTGAAATTTTGTACACTGCATTGAAACTCGTCCACAATGATGCGCGTCACTATAAATCTAACAAGATGCTCAGCTATCGCAGAGAGACCGCGCTGCAGGATGCGCTATAGTTTTCGCCAAAAGTAGAAGACTCAAACTGAAAGACAATATTTCACAGACATTATAGGTCTATCTTCAACCACTGTTATACATAATCGGCCTGAAAATCTGTCGAATTCGGTGAAAAAATGCAAAATAAAGGCTATTACGGCGTTCAAGGTCATTCAAGGTCACCGAGGTCGGTACCAATCGAAAGCCCGTATGTGACTTCCTATTAGTGATTAATAGTAACTGACATCCTATCTCGTACCGTTTCGAAGTTATCGCAGCTTATTGTTCAAATTTCGGACACTGCGTTTTCGAGACACCCTTTGGGGGCTTAGGAACAACGTACGATTTTCATCTTGGGCTCATTGGAAAGCGCGTAGTGAACTTCCTATTAGTGTTAAATTAACTTTTTTCGCTAGGTGTTACGAGCGATTATCGGTTCAAAATCGGCGATTTTGCTCCAACGGGGGCCGGTTGACCCAAAATTTCAGGTAGAAGGGGTCGCCCCCCCACCAACTATTCTTCTTCTCAGAAAACTAGGCTAAATGTTCTTTTATAGGGTATATAAACATGGACAGATCTTTCTACCGTTTTGTCACAATTCACGCGTGTGACAGACGGACGGACGGACGGACGGACGGACAGACGGACAGACAGACAGACAGAATTCTCATCACAATACCGCGTCTGCATTACATGCAGCGCGGTAACAAGCCACAATCGCGAGAATCGAGGCGCCGAGGGGGAAGAGGGGTGGGGAAGGGGTGTCCGGGACACCTCCCCATCGGCGACTCGATTCTCGCGCCTTCTGCGCTCGCCCCCATCCGCTATTTTTTTTACAAATCGAGCACTGCAGATTTTGAGCCAAGGAAACGTGTCTCGTGTCTTTTTTCGAGGGCGGCGTCGAAGAAGGCGTGGCCGCGCAGTACCTCCCTCCCGCAGACTCGCTGCCGCCAAATCCACCAGTGATTGAGTGATAACTGATTACTTAGTGGTGATAGTCGTTGTTGGCGACTTTGTGTAATGCGTGTCATTTTCATTCAAATGTTTCTGCATTCGGTATTTATAAGGTTAGACCTATAGCACAGCATTAATAATGCTATCTGCTGAATACCAGTAGGCCCCAGCCTCAGTTAACAGTAACTGACCAACAGTGTTGTCCGCACTCCGCAGTGAGGCACGTACACTGCTTTTGTCTTGACCTTTGAGATGACCTTTTAACTGGACAAGTCTTCGGCCTGTGGCATTTCTTGGATGCAATATTTCAATCAAGTACGCGCATTTCGTGCATGAGCTCTGTGGGATCAGTGAGTGACCCTGATGTAGCCTTGACCGTTTGTACCATTTCAATAAACGAATATTATTATTATTATTATTATTATTGACCTCAAAAATTGTATCGCATGTTACGCGTGCCATTGGAGTGTACCGAAACTGAACTGAACTTTGCGACCTTCCTTTCTTATTGTAGCCTACCGGTAGCATTTTTACATTACATCGCAACGGGGTGGCCACGCCCGTTTCATACATTGGGATTTTTGGCCACTGGAACCGCCATTTTATCTCTAACCCTAACTTTAACCCTCAAACTAACCCTAAGCCTAATTTACAGAACACTTCCGGTATCACTGAAAATTCAACTGACTCACCGGCCGTGCCACCGGCCAAGTGATGCGTTCGGTAAGCGACGGCCGGTGGGTCGGTGTGGTGGAGGGAGCGTTGAATCGGACACGTGTGAACTGCAGGGACGCGTCTGGCTGCGGGTGGGTAGGGTGATGTCAATTGTGGTGTATAATTGCGTAATCATCGTCGGCGAGGACGATGGGTCAGCGTAGTGGATGAGATCAAAGGCTGTAGTTAATTGCCAACTTCTATCCTTCAAGGAAAAAACAAGTTCTAAGCAAGTTTAAGCTAGTTTGGAGAGTAGACTAGGTAAATTAATTCAGCCTTTGTAATAATACTCATAGTAATAGTTCAATGACAGTCCTTATAATCACAGCATGGGAGTCGAACCCGCGACCTGTGCAGTGCAATCTGAACACGCTACTGCTAAGCCACGGATGCAATAATAGACCTGGTGCTAATTTTCGCTCTTTTAACCTACATCGGAAAGGAAAAAAATGCAAGAAAAAATAAAACTAACACTGACCCTAACCCTACTACTAACCCTAACCCTAAACCCACAATCAACAAAGCTGTAAAGCGAAAGGAACTGAATAAGGTACCTTAATATACAGTGACGGCTTATTACTATTCGATGTATGAAATGGAATTAAACGTGCCGGTAATAATCACAACCAGAGAGACAGGCCTTCTTGTGACCTTTTCATCGTCTTTTTTAAAGTTCTCATTGTATCGTATCGTGTGGCATAATGGCATTGATACACACATGGTAGCCGAAGGCTGAAGATGGTACAACTACAAGCAAAGTAATGACGCATTTCGCGGTCCGAACTTTGCGAAGCGTGGTGTAACTCGCTTACTGTATCGTCCTATTCCATGTTATTTGATTTTGACAACAGTTCAGAAGCTGATCGACGACAGACTAAGCTTACTTCAAAATATTAGAACGTAACATTTATCGCGTCGTGAGCGACTGGAACACACGACATCGCTTCTTTTACACAGCTCAAGCTGCACACGCCCATTAGACAGATGCGTCACGACAACGTTCTCATCGCTGCAAGACTTTCCCAGAGTATGATACACACATACTGAAGAATAACTGAAAACACACGCCGCCATCGTCTCCGGCGTCCTCTGCCCTTTCCAACGGTATGTCGAACATGGGTGTGCAGCTTGCGAGGCGCTAGAGGCAGACGCGAACTAACACCGAGAACGAACGGGCGGCCTTTGTGAGCGAACGAGCGTGTAGACAACGGTCGGACGGACGGACGGACGCCAGCCTAGATCGAGTGTGATAGAGAGTGCGCGTGCGGTTGTTATTGACCAGTTATATTCGTGCGTACGATAGGCAGCCGCCGCGGACGGGTTCGTTCTGTGGCCGAGCGACCGACCGACGCGCGGCTGCCCTGCCCGCCGAGCCGCCTCCGCCACGCCACACCGCTGCCGGGCTATTAATCCAACCGACAGTAACGGCCGGCGCACGCACGCTCACTCGGCGTTTTGCGATCTGCTAGACACTAGACGGCCGCACCGCACCGCACGGCCTTCTCCGCTGCGTTTCTGTTGTTGCGTTTATACTCCGCGAAGTGTCAGTTCGCTGTCGAATTTTGTCGTCGAAATCACGGCATCATCTGCTGCGGCAGCTGGCGACATCGTCACGGGTGAGTAATGATCGGTTACGCTCGACTGCGCAGTGGTGATACGCGCTATTCGCTTATCATTTCGCCACTCGTCTTTGTCGTCTATCTTAGCGGTCCGTCAGTCTATCGAGCCAGTCATGGCTGCCGTGCCGCCCTGCTGCAGCCGACCAACCACAGCCGCCGCCGGCTTACGCTACTCGACAGAAAATCATTCGCATTTCTCTGCTGACGCCTCTCCGTCGCGGCTGCTGGCGCTTTCCGACAGATACGCGGGGGACGGGCGTGGAATGACACTTTGTGACGGGCCGCCGACCGACGAATGGATGAGGAAACCACGTTGTGATGTTGGGTGTCGCGTGATGTCGTATTTACACGAGAACGTTGCGACTAATTATGTTTGTGCAGTCGATACATCTAGCGAGATCACAGCGACGCCGGGCCGGCCGCCCGCCCGCGCCGACACTGGCCGTCTCCGCGGATATTGGATTGTAGCGACGAGTGGAGTGACACAGATGCGCCATCTTAACTGGCAGTCTTTGGCACGCTGCGTTGTCTGGCCGTGCCGCCGTGTCTGTGAAATACATTGCTTTTGTGAACTCGTCGCTGCACTCCCGTTATCCTTTCCAATCAAATGAGGTCACAGAGTCTGTCGACAGCCAGAACGATGTGAATAATCAGTCTTCCTGTCACAGAGCTATAAAATGCGTCTGAGACCTGTAACAGGTCGCCGTCCGATATATTGTTTATTGTACGTGGCTTAGTGCTAGAGGCTAACATTGACAGCCGAATGATGTTGTCGTATGTTCCGTGTTTCGTCATGGGTTGGCAGCGAACGACAGAGGTTGAGATTGAGTTGAGTATGGTTTAACGTCCCACCAAACGCATAGGTCGTATCGGGGACGGGGTTTTACGGGTCAAAAGAAAGACCCAACCAACAGTTTCAAAGCACTGAAGGAAGCAGTCGCAGCGAATGACAAAGCTAATAATATTCTGCTTCTCTTTGTGATATTATTTGGACTAGAATTGAGTGACGCGGCTTGCACGATGCTTGCAGTTTGGGTTAAAATAGTTGAGACAATGAGTCACTCATTGACCATTAAACTCGGGTCACCTGTATTCAGTCGAGTCAGACATGGGGAGGCTGCATGCGCGGTTTTTGTGGTCCCGTAGGACACGGCTCTATATTTTACTGTACTATACTTAACAACTGCAGTTTTTTTTCGGTGACTGGGTATTGTAGCCTGTAGGCCTTCGTATCCAGTATTGATGTGTTTGACTTAATCTGTGTGTTTGACGGGCGTGCTCAGTATCGTGGGACGTCGACGGCGTCGCGTTCTTCCGTTTTGTACCGTCAGCGTCTGTCAGCACATCAAACGTCACTTGTTTCCTGATGACTCATTAAATAGCACCTGATGGTTTACATTTACAACGTGTGGTTTTAGTGAATACACTGTGTCTGGAAGAAGACGCGCTGTCCATCAATTGCGCAAGTGCCCTATCAACTGCACTCTGTTGAAGCCTATGCCAAATGTCCATTCCTCAACGTCGTGAACTCGTGACTGGTACACGCGTAGCTGGACAAGGCAGTAAATAAGTAAGTAAAGTAATATGTTACTTTAAAGAATTATTTTAAATGGCGGAGTTGACAGCTTTGTCATCAAGGAAGGGTAGAGCAATTGCAACATTTTTAAATTTTTATGTTTCACACGGTAGTGCAACAAGGTTTTTAAGAAATGGCGAGAAATATTATATTTATTTTATAGATAATTTATTGCTGTTTATAACAGTGAAAGAATTTTCAAAATCGGTTAACAGTTGATGATGAAGTTATCGTAAAAAGTTCGACAGCGCGTTTTTTTCTGAGACACAGTGTATATGTCATGAAGCAGTTAGGTGTGAAAAATATACTTTTTGTTCAGTTCCACTGCCAGGAGAGATATGGAAGTATGCCCTTGTCATAAGTCGGATTAGCGGCAAACCATTGTGCTGCAAGCTCTGTCCCATTGCCCTCGTCTTACTCAGTTCTCCCGTCTCCTGCATCATTCTCATGCTCAAATGCCCGTCAACCTGCTGCCGCGTCTGAGTTCTGTTCTACTGCGTAGTGATGTTTTCAGTCGCATCTGTGAGTCGTCTGTAATGTTTTAACTTTTGAAAGCCTTGACCTAGAAAGATCTTGGTTGATATGCAAGTACATCTTCAGAATATCTAGGTCAAGTTCGTATATCAAGGTCATTGGGTCAAGGTCAAGGTCAAAACGTGTCTGTGTTCATCGTGTTTGCGGATGGTCTGCCTTCGATTGCAAAAACAGTCTTGTTTGGTTTGATTTCATGCTGTTTGCCAGGAAGTTTGTACCATAGTTTATGGCCGGCATTTCTGTAAGCTCAACGTGACAGGACCCAACTGAGGGAATTTACATCATTTGTCAGACTCCGTATTGTTTTGGGACGGTAGTCGCTTTGCGGCGGAGAAGCTGAGCGTCGAATCTATCAGCGTCACCGTCTCCGTCACTCATTACTCTCTGCCTACAGGACTGTATGTGATATGTTTAGCATAAATTATGCGGGCGACTTGAAGTGCGGGTCGCATCCGTCGTCGACTGTTTAGTCACGACATGTAAGCAATAGCAATACGTACTGCATGTATGCCAATATCACGCCGAGTGATACTGTAGTGGCTACGTGTAAGCGCGTAGGACATGCACGTAGGCAGCTGCAGTGCTGGCGTCGCGTTGGCGCCCGACCGACCGCAGGCCTTATGTAACAACAGCGTGCAGCTAATAGTTAGATCCAGCTGCTACATTTGTCCGTTTATGTTATTTATCGTCGTGTGTGTTTTACGCGCAAGTGCGATGGCTGTATTGAGTACTGCAAACAGTTGGTGGCGGCAGGCTGCGTGCGTGAATCAACGAGCTCGCTTTAACGTATGTCCGTGCACTGGATATAGTCATCATTCCACGCAACACTCAATCAGCTGCACGGCACCACTGCATTATTTCTGTTGCTAAGTTGTTTTTCCTCGACGCTGAGTGATCAGAGGCGTAGCTGCCGATCGCCCTTGCAGGTATTCTTTTGGCTGAACGTCAGCATAACATAACTCATAAGACCACATTACGATAAGAACAACCAAGTGCAATTCTGCTGGAAAACGTAACCTGTGATCTCCAGAAAAGCCCGCTATGAGCTCGCATCTGTAATACTTCGTCACCTGGGACTCCACGAGTCCACCTGCACGCTGCTTGAGAGGCTTACAGCGTTCCACACATTCTCTAGCTGGCATAACTGTGGCCTTAGCCATTCGCTCGTCGTCTTAGTTTCGTTTCAAGGTCTGCGTACCGGTACCGCTCTCAGCCTCTGTGCGTGACTGTGAACAAAGAAAAATGCGTCGATGCTTTATTATAACTGGTAATAAATAACGATTAGTTGCATTATTCCGTAAAGTTGCGTGGTTGTGAATTGTGAAATTAGTGGTGTTTTCAGGCAGAACGTTCGCAATAAGTCTTGTCCTGTGGTGTCATTTCGCGGACTTGTAAACGCCGAGTCTGTGAAGCGCTGAGGTCGAGACTGCTCCAGTGACCTATAACTACAACATGTCGTGTGCAGTAAGACACACAAGGCGTGCGTTGACTGAGGTCAGTGTGACTGTGAGATATCAACGCTGGTAGTGCGGCTGCCTGTCTGTGACACGGCATCGCTGTCTCCTGACGATAGTGTAATGAGTGGTTATGATCAGTGATCACGTGGTCAGTTCGACGGCCAGGAAGTGCGCGTGTGATGATGAAGAGTGCATTCGATTCGTCATCAAGTGTTGTTGGACAGTCGCTCGCTGACTAACAAACTTCCAGTCTGCGTCACCGTTGTGTCGCCGCCGTCGCTCTCCGTCTGCTAGCGACAGACAGACATATGCACTGACGTACAGCCACGAGCTTCTCGGTCACCAGGCAGTCAGTCACTCCGTCAGCTCGGCAGTCGGCACCGCACGGCGCTAGCGATCAAGCAACCAGCTCATTAAATATACTGGCCGTGCGTGGCCGGAGAACGCTTTAGCGTCGCTCGCTGGGTCGGTCGGTCCGGTCGTGTAGATGGACGCTTGTTCGCTGCAACTGCCACCGACATCTGGTCTTTGTGTGTGTCGTGCCGGCTATCAGCTCCGCGGCACAGCACGGCGCTGCCCGGCCTGGCCTGGCGTGCTGGCGCTGTCGAACTGCCGCATCGGACGTAAGTGTTGGTTAGTGCATTGTTTGGCAGAACTCTCCCAGAAGAGTGAACCAGACAGACCGCACAGATAGCTGCGCGAGCCGACGGGTCGAGACTAGAAGTGAAACAAACTGGCCGCGAAT
>Ga0049105_1000291_pt1 | contig 15617 bp, 8 predicted proteins | sample WorMetvaBAHAMAS1_FD_61260 | JGI IMG/M metagenome (GOLD analysis project Ga0049105, IMG submission 61260) | Worm MetaG Olavius vacuus BAHAMAS.1 | ecosystem: Host-associated > Annelida > Digestive system > Unclassified | place: Germany: Marburg | collected 2013-04-09
GTGCGCGCTCACTGGAACAGCCGATATCGACCAATAGCGTGCCACATGCTATCTTTCTGCGAGTTGCGATTGGTTGTAGATTGTCGCTAAAAATAGACCGGAACTTGGAGGGGTCCTTATTGGTGGCTACATGAGATGATACAGCGTGAATAGGAGGTACGGCATCTGGTACTTCGTACATATCTGTGGTTCTTCCATGTCTACAGAAACATCTCTGGTGAAATTTTCACAAAGATCCAATGAGTAGCTTTTATGTGAGGTTGGTGAGGTTGACAACAGCCAGACAAACAGACAGACAACTGCCAGGTAAAGCATAACCTCTTGGAGGAGGTTATCACCTGTGAATATGACGGAAGTGATGTGGCCAATGCAGTAGACTTTGAGGCATCATTTCTTGTCCAGTGAGAACATCCCGGCCGTTCATCATCGTCAATGACAATCAAATCAGTTGCTTGACGACGTTCGGCTTCCTCTGCTCCACGAGACACCGTACTAACGCTCGTCTCACTGTGGCAACCTTTGAGCCGCAACGCTTCTTCAATGTTGCTCCTGATGTCGTCAGGCAGGGACTGCAGCACCTGCTCGTCAATCTAAAACGGACAAACTCGGACATTACTAAGGCACAAGCACAGCGTCGTGGGAGTAACAGCTACGGCGTTAAACAGTGTGATTTTTAGTCGGTTGTTTAATTCGAGTTTTAGTTTTAATCTAATCAATTTGATTTGATTTGATCAGCCCATACAGCCAGTCTCGCTTGCTGCGATCATCCACACAGAAGCTTCTGTCAGTTCCACCCACAACATGGACACTGCTACTCGTCATTTCTCTGTTGCTGCTCCGAAACTCTGGAACTCTCTTCCACTGAACTGTCGAACTGCTCCACACAATTAAGATCCGTCTTAAGACATTTCTCTTTGATTCGGCATAACCGCACTGTAGCACGCGCCTCTAAATTTATTGATTGATTGATTGAATTAGAGTACCGAATTTTAGTTTCTTTTAGTCACAGCATCCGTCAGTTTTACTTGCATTTAGTCTAGTCTGAAAGACAGTTAGCCCTAAATGTGTTAATTTTAATCACAATTCAAAACTCACAACAATCAACAGGGACCTCATCACTTACACCAACCGCTGTGTTAAAATTCACAATAAAAACTTTAATCCCGTCTGGACGCTCTTGCTAATGATCCACCATGTCAATGTGCCGAAGGCATGGTGATGATATGGAGTGAAACTTACCTGTGACAAAGATGGAAGGCACCAGGAACACTGCACTTCACTGTTGCCGACTGTCTCTGAAGCCTTGCTATCCAAGCCGACACTCTCATCATCAACTTCTGCCAGCGAAGGCAATGCTGGCAATCTGAAATATAAGTAAGTAAGTTAGTTAGCAAGTCATAGTATTTATACATGTTGTATTACAACAAATACGCATATTTCTGCCATATAATTTTGATATCAATCGCCGACTACAGATATCCAACACATTCGCGTGTTGTGTTGTGGACCAAAACTCGACCAGGTGACAGGTCATTCACTGTGCCAGGTCACGGATACGTAACACGTTTCCGGCTTCATGGCATGCAATTAATCAACAATTAATTAATTAATGGATAACTACTTGCATTAGGTTTCTGGTAAAGGCACATTTGTTAAACTGAGGCTACGGCACATAGACACTTTTCTGTTTCAGGTGCAGTGCATGAATTCTCTTATTTAGTTACCTCCTTGGTAATCAGCAATACAGGTAATTTTACACAAAAACTGTAGAAGTGCCAATTGAAATGCAACTGCACACTGTGTCTATTATCCAAATAGGTCACCCACCTGCTTCCGTCACAGGCACGCTTGTTTTGAGGTCCAGCAGAGACAACATTGTCGACAATAGATGAATGACATTTACGATGTCCACGGTCGTCTGCCCGGAACTCGGCAGAAGACTCCTTGGAAGAAGACGATGACACGCTGGTGTTTTGAGTTGGATGCACGGTGTTCGATGTTGCAAAATCAAGGATGCTTCTGCAGCTAGCAGACGCGTGAAATCCACCAGGATCGGCTGACTCAAGTCCGCCCAACTGTATACCAGCCTACCAGCGACATTCAAAAATTATCAAACATCTATTGCTCTTTATTGTGCACGGTGGCAGCAGAATGTAACGACACACAATACTAACAGCATAAAATGGAAAATAAACTCAGTTCACGGTATTGGAAAACATACACCAAATAAACCGTACAATTTCACCATAAGCGATCTTCCTGAGCGACTAAATAATCCAATATCTTGCTGCAATTCCGCTTGTTTAAGGCTGACAGTCTGTTTAGCAGAGTGACCAAGACAGCATTATTCCAGGTCACCATGTTTCTCCAGAACGACAAGCAATGTGGATCAATAAAACATGATACACGGAAACAACTGCAATAGTGCCACTATGTCTGCTAAATCTGCAAATCATTAGACATTGGAGCTGAGAAAATTCTATACTACAAAATCAAAGAGAAATTTCTTCAGGTGACATTAAACAAACATAGCCGAAGTACTGAGTCAGATGTGCGTACATGACAAGCCACAAAATTTCCAACGATTTCCCTGGTACATCACTGTTTGTCAAATGAATAACAAAGCCGTTGCACATGTCGTTTTCCATCTCGGTGAGTGATTCAAATTTTGTTGATGGACAACTGTCAGCTGTATGGTCTGGGAGCATTCAAGGGTGTAGGGTGTACTGCATAAATGAATTGTACTATTTTGTACGAGATGACAGACCAGGATATCCATAGTGCGATCTAAACCTGAAAGTAACTGAATTGGTCTAAAGGCTAAAATAACACGACTTAAACAAAATTTTGATTACTATAACTGCGGAAAACGTTGCACAGCTAATGCAGAGAAACAAGGGCAGTCCATCCCTTTATGGTAATAAGCTAGACTTTTACAAAAGAAGCTTGCTATTGCGAACGTACGCCGCGGAGGTCGGAAGCGTCGAAGGGAATGCTGCGCATCAGTGCGCGACATTCGCTGGCGATAACATCGGCATTGTCGGTGGCCAGCGCCAGTGTTGCAGACTTGCACACGCTGTCACACAGGCCATGACCTGACGGCAAACAATGACATACAACGAATACAGACTCTGTCATGTGAGCATATGAGGAGTTTAGACTAGGGTGGTGGTGCAGAGAAAAAGTGAGATCGCAAACAGTGGGCTGTTGCAATAGGAGGCAAGGACTTCAGGAGTGCTGTAAGCTTGCAAGTTTTAGCTTAGAGGCCAAATGCATGAACATCACAGCAGTTAAGTAACACAACTCAGCTTGGCTATCCCTTCATGGGTAGGCACAGTGAGTACCAGCCAAAGGGTGGTGACGCCTTACGGCTGGCGAGTAAAGGCAGATATGGTTCGTGTGTGGGCGGCAGGTAAAACTGTGTGATCCCCTTGTTACACAGGGCAATGTCTGAGCAGTTTAGAGATATACATTATAAAGTGCTATATAAATTCACCTTCGTTTTTTACTATTTTTGACTTTACATACATACATCCAAACTGCTGCATTTATCTCCAAAGAGTTTGGATCGTGTTCGTCAAAATGAACATTTGACAATCAAAATTCACAGACACTTGTCATAATGTACCAACACATGCTACAACTTTACGTATTTTTTTTCATTTTATGCAATGAGTAAACTGCAGAAAAGTTTGGCACAGATTTAAGAGCTATTTACAGTTCACCTCTTCTTCTTCTTTCCTGGCATGCAACTCCAGGAGTGCGTAGCGCCATACGTAGACATCAGCCTCCATAGAGGACGGTCCTGAGCCAGGTCAACTGCTTCATTTACAGTTTACTGGTGTAACTTATTTTTTGAGTGAAATTCATGTAACTGGCTCTTAGTTAACTAAAACTAATGCAACAACTGAAACCGTTGAAAAACGTAATAACGGATAATGTCAGGCAAAACACAGTAAGAACTATAACTAAAACTCATCACGGAACTGAACTATCACTACATCTGCTAGAATAACAAAGCCAGAGCTGATGTATGACGAGATCACTTCTATCTGAATGGCAACTCGACATTCTGCAGTTTATGAAAGGTGCATGACTAGCTGAAACAGCTCAGAAGACAAGAGTAGACACAGTTCTTTTCACTCATCCACTAACATGCGGCTGTTCCAGCAAAACTGTGGGAGACCATTCATCTGCAAAGTGTCACATCAAAGCCTGACCACCAAGCTCTATGTGACTAAACTACGACATAACACCGTGCAGTTAAGAGCTGGCAGCAACGAGCTGTTTTACCGAGAAACTTCGCCGTTTCCTTTGGCGCAGATTTCTCCCGAATTTTCAACTTCAGTGTGACCACTTTGCACTTTTTCTTCAGTTGAGAAAGACGCGACCGAACTTCCGATGCCAATTCACCCAAGAAATTTTCAACCTCAGCTGGCTAAAAACAGACATCGAACAGGAACGAGATGATGAGTTTATCCCAATCGGAAAAGAATGAGTTCAGCTTGGGTCTAAAGCTTGTGAGTCAGGGCACAGTCAATAAACGGGTACCGGCAGACTGTTCTATGCCAGTTGTCTCATATTACAAGCATGTAAGAACGCACACCGGGTCTAATCAAAAGTCTGACTGAAGCCACGATGCATATACACAGTTCTTTACACACACAACTGTATGTGCTTGTGAGATGGACTGACATTACTGCCACTTTTAAGAGCCATCTTAAATGGAATTTTTAACATATATTTTAGCTCTGGTTTGTCTCAACTTTTTGTTGACATTTGTACTGCCAAGTTAGCTCGGCTTAATGTATGCCGGGCATTTACTAGTTTTTGACTGATGCTATGGCCACATTCCAGGTTTTTTACACTTTGTAAAACTCCAACAGGTCTTTAAGGAAGCCCATCGAAAGTGCCAAAAATGAGATTTTTACAGTTCGGAGAATGCCTTTCTTACATACAACCTAATCAGTACAATAAAAATGCATGCATGATGCCAATAAACGCCGGCGTAGCACCACATGTGAAGTTAGCAAAGAACAGTTATTCGTGACAATGGATTTCTCTCCCTCAAACATCCCAGATATTTCTCCGACTTTTGACCAACTTGCTGACATTTCTGTGACATTTTCCAGCATTTCTGAGAGTGTCAAAGTACAGAAGACATTGACACAAAACGCACCGCGGTGAACCGAATTCCATAGTTCATTTCGGCCGAGACGGACTTGCGTTCGACTCCAGTGCGGAACGTCCTGTCGTCGGTTCCTCGACAGCACCTGTACATCATCTGTCCCGTCTTTGTCCCAAACTGCTTCTGCAGCAACGGCAGCGACAATTTCTGCAGATCAGAGCACGTTGAAACACCGAGGGCCAACAGCTTGGCATTCAAGGAATACCCGACACCTGTATACGCATTCAGTAACACTGTTTCGGATAACAATAACAAAAAAAAGTAGAAAAATGACGAAGCCGTTCTGTAATAAGAATATGACTGGACACAAATATAACTCAGAAAAAACAATTAAGACTACTGAGCATTCTGTGGGTCCACAGTGTGGAACAGTCTGCCATCCATTCTGTGTGATAAAAGCTGCTCAAAGAACACGTCAGAAAACAGCTAAAAACCTACCTTTCTCAACAGTGATGAATATCATCCGGTGCCTTTGTGGCAGTTCAGAGATTATGGCACCATCAACAATTGGCCTGCCTTACTTATTTACTTAATAAAATACGAATAACAAATCCAAAACTTGATTACAGTAAATATGAATTTTCTAAACAAAATTAACAATGTTTTCTCCGGTGAATCTGACCTGGCAGATCGGTGACCTTCTTATCAAGCATAAAGCTAGCGACATCGTCCGGTCTCAGCCAAAACTGTCCATTGGGTTTGGCCACCCTCGTAGCCATGCGTGCCTGAAGCATGTTAGCACCTGTCACGAAAGAGCAGACAATTAACAGAGGTTCTTAAAACAACATCTATTACCAGCATTAGTTTGCTGGCTGTAAAAATTGCTGAGGGCAGTCAAAGCAATACTGGTTCGGCAACTGGAAAAACATCCATTCTGAAAATGTCTTACCCCCGCAATCTGTAAAAATTCACCTTTGGGCAAAGTAAACTAGTTCAATGCAACCCTATCATGGTAACATTAATTGTGCTTTTGCTTATATCACTGATCTCAGGCATATAAAACCACAATACAATGCATACAGTAATGCAGACATTTAATGTGTGTTCAACTGTTCCGCGCTAGCCTTGACGAAAAATAGCTTGATTATGTTTTACACTGTTATGTACGAATGTATGTGTATGTATATTTATTTTTTCTTTAGCTACTGTAAATGTTAGCTACAGCACAAATGTTACACATGGACCGAGTCCGGTCCACAAATGTCCGGAGACAAGTCCAGTTCACAAAATGTTCCAAGACTAAACCAAAGCGACATCAGAATGAAGTGGCCGAGAACCACGAACAGGACCTGTTCTAAAACTAATACATACATATCAGTGGAAAGGAAGCGACTAAGAAACAAACCTATGCCAACAGATGCCGTGCATCCGGTCTTGTCGTGAATTTCCTGTCGCAGCAGTGACGAAAATTCTAGAGGTGAAGACGCCGTGTCAAAAAGCACGTCAACACAGTCGACAAACAGTTCATCACAGCTGACAGCTTCAATGTCCAGTGTGTAGCTGCAATTAACATACATGTATAAACATGCTCATATGACCAGTTCTTACAACTGAACTAGGACCTGTTAGTTAGGTTTTTCTATGTGTTTTTCTTATATAGGGTAAGTAATGTCACAGGTCTAGGTTTTGATTTGTGTTCCTCTATTCTCTCTTGGTTGTGGTGTGTTTGGCTAATCAGTATCGGTGCAATTGACTGCCTGGAAAGAGTCATCTATGAAATGAGCTGTTACGTGCCAAGTGCGACGTTAACCTTGCTAACCAACTAACTCACCCAGGAAAGCCACAACACCGCCATTGTTATCACATGCAGACACGAGACTTTTTGGGTCATTTTCCAGACGAAACTTGGTCAAAAGGTTGCTCAACTCCGATTTTCCATATCTAACTGTTCCAATGCCAACATTCACCGATGTTTCTTCAACCACACTGCCAGATTGCACAAAGGGATGCCAGTCCACAAGATACTCTGACACCACTTTAAGCGCAAGCTGTGCTTGCTAGTCCATAAGGCACTGATCGGACATGCGCCACAGTACATTGCAGACATGATTACACCAGATGCCGATCTTCCAGTGCGATCGTCGCTGCAAGCCTCTCACCGTAGCGACTCGTCATCCCACGAACAAACCGCAAGATCGGCGACCGAGCGTTCGCTGTTGCCGCACCACGTACGAGGAATCAGCTGCCAACAGACCTGAAACTCCAGTAGTCGGCAACAACCTTCGGGCGACGACATTTGAAAATCTTTTTATTTCAGCGAGCTTTTTCTCTGGAGACACCGTTTTGACTGTGTAATGCACTCCCAGTCTACCTAGTAGGGAGCGCACTGGAAATAACTGCTGTTACTGTTACTGTTACTGTTCAACTTTGCGCTTGGCGATCTAAGCTGTCACAACTGAAAACGTCCTCCTGGATGGCCTGCTGCATGAAGATCAACCAGATCCAAAAGGACGACAATGACACGCCACCTGCAGATCACTGGAAGAATGCATCGGACGGGGTCAGCTGGTCACCGAAAAGCAATACCATGATCACTGGCTGCGTGCTGACGATAATGTTCACAAAAGTTCCAACAAAACTGGCCAGAATATAACGTCCAGAGATGACCGACAAAAGAGGAAGGTCTAGACAAAGTGTTGCGTGATTGAGCAATCACCGAAAATCACATCAATGCAATCTTTCCAGATGGATTGGACTGAAATGGCAAATAAATGAATGCACATGCTGAAAGAATTCTTGCTTATAAATAAACGTAAAAGAAACATCTGAATCAGCAATGCTTATCTCTTTGCAGTGGCCTCAGGATGTATGTCTTCATGTGCTGCTTTCCATCAAGACCGGGAACTGTTGTCCTAAATTCGCAATGGGAATTCCTGGGAATTTCTGAAACTGTGGAGGAAATTACAGGGAATTTATAGAAGTTTTATAGCAGTCTGGTTTTTTTTAAATTTTTTTTTGCTGATAATTACATTTTTAGTGTTTAATTTAACGCTCTACAATACGTGCATGACATCAGCCTACATTGAGCAAAATCTAGAGTGACGTCCTTGACCCAACTTTTAGCGTTTCTAGATTCGAAGTATCACCTTTCAAACATCACTGAACATCTGTCGATAACAACTCATTATTGGATTTACCTTGCATGTCACACAGAATCTTGCAAACTCAAAGCGTTACATGAATCAAGACGCTACGATAAAATCTGGTACGTGGTACGCTGTGGCCAGCTTAGTCTAGCACACGACATGTGAAGACGCACTTTGATATTTTGCAATACCGGACTGACAGACATGGCTTGATCACCGTCGTTATGTGTGGCAGCATGCATGCTCAACTTGCCTGTTCCTATTGCTTAGGCCGAGTGCACACTCATTTCACATAACAAACTTGTCTGATCCAGTGTAGACTTTCATTATATGACTAAGCAATTATAGAATGGGATGGTGATCAGTTGCTGCCGGCCAGTCTCAATGAAGACAAATGGATACCTATATCGGTGACATTAGAGAAAGATTTCAAGACTATAAAATTACTAGTGTTACCTGGGAAGTTTTACAAACTGGCTATATCGCTCTAGTTGCTTCCAACAGGCCTAAATGTTGGTGGTTTGACTGCCTATTGTACTGAAGTGCGCAGAATCAAGTATTTTAACTAACAACAATTTTCAGGAATTTTATTCTTTGGTGGGGGATTTTGCCTTTTTGAGACGAGAATTCCCAGCGACTCTCCTTTCCATGACTTCAGTCAGCTTTTGTTGTGCCTGAGAAATGACATCATAACTGTTGCACAAACAATCATTCGCTCTTGTTATTATTATTATTATTACTAAACGTAGAAATTCGGCCACCAACCTCGCAACAGTGTCATAAAGCCGCTGCGACACGCTGTGATAAGCCTCGAAGTCGTACGGTATCGGCTGCAGGTTTGGACAGAGCTGACGGGCTTGCCCAAAAAACATGCCGTTCTTCACTCCTGCCTACGCAGGTTAACGCACACTTTCAGTCAATGAGTCGCTACGGTGTCAACAGTTTACAGTTTTGATAAAATACAGATAAATTCTGAAATTCAAATGCAAAAAATACACACATTAGCTTTATGCAAAGCCTCAGCAAGTAGCAGGGTATGTAAGTAAGTAAGACCCAGTCAACATTGTCTTCTCACGACTCCGCGTCTCAATTCGTGGTGTTAAACCACTTGTAACCTTGTGGATGGCTTGCCTTTACCTTCCCATATTTCACACAAGTACCAAACTATACCACTTGGTGACAAAGGTGTGAACAGCTTGCCCAAAGCTGTCGTGCAGCCTTTACCTTCCCATATTTCACACAAGTACCAAACTATGCCACTTGGTGTCAAAGGTGTGAACAGCTTGCCCAAAGCTGTCATGCAGCAGTATCTGACTGGCAGTAGAACCCACAACTTTTCAATCAATCAATCAATGATTTTAATGGTATAGCAGCTGACATGCTGGATTAGTTACAGTAAACATGACATTAACAAGATATAGCTACACAATAGGTAAAAAACCGACAAAACTTCTACAGTATTTTGATCGTAAGTATACAAGTACGACTGACATAGCTGTTGAGAAAGTGAATGGTATGGCCACATCTCAACTAGTTACTGCTAGGTAATGGCTCAACATGGAATGTATCATTTTGTGCAGAAGTATATGCTCTCGTAAGCTACTGTTCAAGATTCCTCTAAATATTTCCGTTCAAAATTAAACAATAAATGCGTTTATCAGTCATAAATTCATCACAGTTGTTTTAGCGTTTGACATTTCTCATTGTTAATTGCGTGTTAGTGTGTTGTATGTTTTCCAGTGATGGATGTAACAGCAGCTTCTGCTGCCTGTCTGTTCCTGCCATACCGTCTTTATTGTCTTTGCACTGTGTTTATGCCTGGCAAATTAATAAATCAATCAATCAATCAATAAGATGACATATCTTAATTTGATAAACTATTTAATTGCATTACTGAAAGCATTCCTGTTTGACGCTGACACGTAGCAGCGCGTTTGCGGCTTTGGCGAATTTGGGCTGTATAAGTGACATTATTATTATTATTATTGTTGTTATTTTTGTTACATCTGATGAACATCACGTTCTGCATCAACTCATTCCACCCAAGCATCCTGTCTGTGGACACTCACTCAGACCACGAAGACACGAACTCTGTTTCACATCCAAATCCCGGCTAGATGAACAGAACTTTATTCACAGACTGCTGCTGTACAAAGACACGTACTGAATGTTAAATTTTATGCTGTATTTGTTTCCTTTGTTACTTGTGCTGCAAAGCTGCATCATGTCAGCTTTTAATAAACAAATTCTCTATTCTATTCTATATCGCAAATTACTACTTTTGGTATTTTCACACTAGCCCGGCAAGTGTTAATCGAGGTGTCCATAAAATTGCAGAAACCAGCTAGACTGGAATCTTTCACCAGACATCCAACTGACAACAACAAAACCACTTAACAATCAATCACGGCACGGTTTAATTATGTAATAGGTAAGTAACCTGTCGTGCTTCGTAACTGCACGATGCAATTTCCGCCATGGAACCGAATGCTGTGACAGTTAATTCGGTGCTGTCTGACTTTGACAACAGGCCTTTGCCTCTGGAATGAGTGACTGCAACAGGCTTACCTGACATCAGCAGAAACACAAGCTTCGACCGTTAGCTGCACCAATACAACCAACTTGAATATAACATACCAGAATACTACCCACTGTCATCAATACCACCACCAACACTCTTGGCTTTCATTTCATCCACCAATTTTCCATGCTTATGACAGATTAAAGGGCAAAAATGGAAAAATATTCAACATCAATATTTTAGTTTAGAGTGTGATGTTTCTGCTGTAACGGCGAAATAAAGATACTCATAAAAGCAGTCTCATTTTATGCATTCAGTAGCCTACGGCATTTCACTGTGCGTAGATTTATTTGTGTTTATCTGTGAGTATTTTGTGTTTTCGTTTCATACTGCATAGTTGTTGTATTACTGTGAGCATGGTGGGACTGAAGTCTAATCCTTAGGACTGGACCTATCTTCCTTCAGTGCTTTGACACTGTTGGTTGGGTCATTTGACTCGTAAAAACCCATCCCCGATATGACCTATGTGTTTGGTGGGACGTTAAACCTTGCTCAATCAAACAACCTATGGTAAACTGATTTTCTCCAACATACGGCGGATAGAGCCAGTTGATCTGTGCAGCAAGCACGTGCAGGCTTTTTACTCTGAATAAACACTCTTAACTGCCACAAAATTGATACTGCCAAGGACTGAAGCAAATGACTACATACATTTATATACATTTATCACTAACTTTCCTTTCCATCTATAAAAATACACGGATCATCACAAACCACGGAGGTGGGGACGTGAGCGAAGACCGACCGAAACAAAGAAACAGTCCATGTCAATATGCATTATGATCCGTGTAAATCTCGATCGTGATTGGCTGTAAGGCTCCAGCTCCTCGGCATTACTGTCAAACTTCTCAGCAGCCTTCTGTCGGAGTTGTTCTCGTCCAGGAAATGTTGGATGGTCCTACACCAAACAGACGATTACCTAATGGTGAGAGTTGTGTGCAGAGTAAATGACGATGATGCAACCACTACAATACAATACAATGTGCATGGTGCTATGATTTATGAAAGTAGATTCAGAAGAACCTGGTCACGGGGCTAGTCTAACATGAATCAAAGTCATAGTAGTAGTAGTACTTTATTTGCCAAATACAAACAGATACATAACAGACAAATGCAAAACTAACAATAGTATTAAACATATTTGGCAGGTTGCCAGTGAGGCACTAGTCCTATCGCAGCTGGCTACCTATAGTTAATAATTAATGTTCGTGAAATATCAAGCAAACTGACAGACAGAGAAATAATACATACAGAGAACAAAAAAAATACAATCCATGCAATGCAATACAAAGCAAAGCAGAGTTAAAAGTGCCACTTTCAACTGTTGTTTCAAAATAACCACAACCATTAGCATCCAGATAGAGAGTTCTGGATGGTTTTCACTGGTACATGAATGCCTGTTTGCCGATCTAATGCTGCATTCCATTCAACTGGTAAACTCGTGATCACGAGATGGTAATTACGAGTTCATGACTTGCGAATGGAACACACATTTTCCCGAGATTATCAATTTCGTCATCATGACGTCATCGCAATAAAGCTTTACCACTTACATTTCTATTAATAAGTTTGATAATGGTAATCTCATATGGTTAAACAACCAAAATATTGTCGAATCATATTAAAATACCGAAAAAAGATCGATTTATAGCTAGATACTCGCCTTGATTATCATCAACCGCCGACATCTTTAATCATGAAGTGGAGAACTCGAGCTGCACGAACCCAACTCGAGTTCACCGCTTTACGAGGTCAATGGAACGCTATTTCACTGCTCGTGAACTCGTAATTATGAGTTCACAAGATAAATGGAATGCAGCATAAGTCCATGTAAATGGGATAACAAAACATGGAACTAAAAATAACAACTCAGCCATCGACTTTTATGTCAATAACACCCCATTAATAAAATGACAAGATTTTCTCTAAGTACGCTGTTCTTCACAAACAGAAAACAGACTGATTGCAAACCACTAGTAGCCTACTTCAGCAACAGCAAAACTCAAAATAATACTTTCTCGAAAGCCAAACTTAAGTAAAAGCTAAAACTATAACACGTCGCAATACTATGAGTGACCTGGCTCTGCAGTTGCGTTACATAAGCCTTGTACTCTGCTCCCCACATTGATATGTGATGCAGACGAGAATGACTGAAAAACTCCGAGACACGCTTCCGATTTTCAGCCGACATCTGCTCATTGTCCACCAGCGAAGTGGACATTTTGCTAACTTCGACAGCACTGTCGGCGGACAAATGCGAAGATAATGGCAACTGCTGTTCGCCGGCAGTAACACTGGAAGGTTCATCAGGCAAGTCTGATAATGGATCAACAATGTCTTGATCGCTAGATACAGTATCAGGTGTATCTTGCAAGGCTGACTCTGTGCCACATTCTGTGCTGTTATCAAAAACAGCCGATACATCTGTCGCTGTTGTCTGCACACAACTCAGTTCACAACTTTCGACAGTCAAGCCAGACTCTTCGTCCAGTGTTGCATCACAGCTATGAATACCAACAATGCTATCGGATTTCTGCTGGAAGAATGCCTTTGTCCTTAAAGAACCAGATGGCTTGAATAGGAGGTAGTCTTGATATGGCAACAGTTTTTCAGCCTTTATGCTAGCAAACAAAAAATAGCTATTTAGTTTTTCTATTTCATTATTTACGCATATAACAATAATGTCATCCATATAGTACCACATGCAAACCTACAGACATGCTATTAGATATGTCAGGTTTATAACAAAACTGCAAATAAAATGACATAATAAAGTAAAACAATAAAATTACCACATTGAAATTAATAACCGGCTTCAGCAATCGAAAAAGGGTCCTCAGAAAAGATACTAACCTCTAGCAATATCAACAAATTAGCGAGAAAAATGAAAGCCGAGTGCAGTATAGTTATTGTACAAAGACATCGCAATGCAGGCAACTGATGGTCAGTGATGATGATAGTTATGGTAATACGGAATGTATAAATAAATTAAACCGTGCTACAAAGTAAATCTACAGAAACAGATAAATCAGAATTTAAAACAGTTAAAAGAGCCGACAACCTGTCGACGATCCAGGCCGGTTTGACAATCTTCTTGTCTCTAATTTGGTTGATTTTGCTTGTCGGCAAGTTACTGGCGATGATGTGCGTCACCTTAGACATTGAATAATAGTAATGGTAGCTGCCTCCATTGGCAGTGACGAGCTTCCTGATCTCTTCACTGGTTGGAACTACCACAAATATTTCACTGATTATGACAAACTAACAATAAAGCTCAGTTAAAGCAGAAAAGTGCACGACACTTCGTATAAGTCATAATTAGTTTAAGTTAATCTATGTGACAGCTGATGACAATATTCCGAAAATGTGTCGTAGTTTTCTCCCAACTACAACAGTGAAGTGCCGTAAAGGAAGTCAGATGTTCAGTATCATCAATTCATCATCAACTTGTTATAACTGCAGTGGGTTGACAAAATCCAGCATTTGAAGTAAGATAAAATATCACACTAGCAATACTGTGATGTTTGGTATCAGAAAAATGAAACTGAAAAAAGTCTGATCTTACATTCAGCTTTTCCTGCATACGGTAGTTCGCAAGTGTGACAGACAGACAGACAGATAGACAGACAGAGACAGCAACAAAGTGAGAACAAAGAAAAACTACAGCCACGCTATTACATAAATCACTAATGGATACCTGTATAGCCATTAACAAACACTGAAATGCCTTTCAGTACAGATGACTGAGTATCAACCAATGCTGTCTGCTTCTCCAGCTTCTGTATCTTGGCATTCATATATCCACCCTAAACAGTCAAAATAAAATACAAAATTACTAACAATTATGAAATCACACGTAGCCAATAAATCACACAGTGTCAACCACTGCATGGTTGAAGCTACCGGAAATAACATTCTTTTAACTGAATATAACAGTGTTAGAAGTGGGTGCTCCGTCTGGGCCGCCATTTCCTTACTTATTACCTCCCAGCCATTTTTACCTGTTCACCTATCTGTCTGCGCATGTGCAGCTGGGCGGCTGGCTACCGCACGGACTTTGAACCTGCTATGCAATAGACCGTTCGGTTAGTGGTCACTTTTTCGGTTTTTGTTAGAAAACCGAGCCGAATCGAACCGGAAATGGAACTAATGGAACCGAAACAGCCGTAGTTCATCACTTAGTAAATACTAATTCTGCTCATCAGGTAGAATTTACTGAATGCAAGTCAGACACACCGGTGTCTAAAGCATGCATCCGTGAAAGTTTATGTTCTACTTTAACAGTGGCAGTCTGACTGCCTGCACACAATATCTGACGAACAATATCATGCAGTATGCATAAGACATCGTGGGCATGAGTTGCAGCAGTCAGTATGTTGACGCTGACTTTGCTGTTCTCGGATAGTACAATGCATGGCTGTTGGCTAATGCAGATGGTGTGGCCACTATGCCAGTGCTTGGTTTATGCTGACCGAGTTTTTAAGCAATTTTGTTACTAATTGGCTAAAAAATGAGATCGGTGTAATTTGCAGAACAGAATGGAAAGGCGGAAAAGAACAAATAAAAAACATTTCGTGCATTACAAACATGAAAGAACTGGCAAAAACTGAACAACTTATTAACAACGTATTATGCATTTCAATTCAAGATGTTAGTCCAGAGGAGCCATACGAATATCCGATCAAGTTTTTTCAGTCAACGTGTTGTCAAAACTTGGAACGGTCTCCCGAAAACTGTGGTCTCAGCAAGTTCAGTAAACAAC
>Ga0049105_1000292_pt1 | contig 15616 bp, 10 predicted proteins | sample WorMetvaBAHAMAS1_FD_61260 | JGI IMG/M metagenome (GOLD analysis project Ga0049105, IMG submission 61260) | Worm MetaG Olavius vacuus BAHAMAS.1 | ecosystem: Host-associated > Annelida > Digestive system > Unclassified | place: Germany: Marburg | collected 2013-04-09
GCTTAATTAATGACCTTGGCTATGCCGCTCGTTCTAACTGTATTATAGGGAACGCACTACAAATGTCTTTACGGCGTTGTGTTGCATCCCGTCCCCGATGTGACCTATAATGTGTTTGCTGGGACGTTAAACCTTGCTCTATCTATCTGTCTGTGTTGTATCGTGCCACTTGTTGACGCGAATGGTGGACAGACGCACCAATCATCGACTGTGAGTCAGCGGCGGCGTACGTCGACGACTTCGGTGTGTTCCTGCGCTGCGAGGTGCGAGCTCGACCGCCACTGACGTCCATCTACTGGTTGATCGACGACAACAACACGGTCGTCATGGACGGAGAGTCGGTCGGTGACTACCGCAGCCTGGACATGGTACGTGTGACCGTGCAGCCGCAGCTGCCTGCAGTGTCAGCTGAGTTAGTTACAGTGGTACAAGCTTTGCTCATCCCAGTACCAGCTCCAGGCTAAAAACGCGTCTACTTCGCAAATCTTTCCGCCGTAGACTTTTCCCAACTGTCCCACTGATTTCACGGCTCTGTGACTAGTTTACGGATTTACTTCGCTCGTCGGATATTTGTTTTTGATTCTTGCTTTATTTTTTTTTAAATTTTGACGTCGTGTGTTACGCTGACTTCTGTTGTCTTTTAACGCACAGGAAATCACTACATAGTGCATGGGCCTATCATCATCATCATCATCATCATCATCATCATCATCATAACTGTAAAAAACGACATTTCCGTGTATTAACAAATGCATAAGGAGCAGACATCATTCAATTTTGTTGGAGGTATAGACGTTGTTTGGAATTAAAGCCCGATTAACACCCTGGAACCGCTAATAGCGAATTCATCACCTTCTGCACACAATAAAATTAACCAGATCCAAGCCGTCGAAACTTTGAGCGTGCATAAAGCAGCCATGGAAATTTTCAATTTATTGAAACTTAAAAAAATTCAACTCATTGTTTTAAATTTCAGTCTAAATTTTTAATGTTTAATCAAATGAAAATCCTAATCGGATTTGGATTTCTGTTTACACAAACCTGATATGATGCGGATTTTCCATCATTCTGCTAATTTTGTTATCACTTTCGTCAAGTTTAATACCGGTCACCGAATATCTTATACGCCCGATCTTATAATAGCTTTACGGGCTGTGGTGATATTGCACAGTGTGCCTAATAATGCAAAACTTACAAAATTTTACTTACAAGTAAAATGACCAAGCTAATATTTCCGATTATTTCGTTGTATGTTAAATCTAATTGGCTCTTGCAGCCGCTTGACAAGCCGTATTAAGGTAAATAGACTTATACACTGTGTCTCAAAAACATCCCCGATGTTTTTAGCTATAACTCGCGAAAGCATTGTCGGATTATTATAATATTTGGCAGAAATATTACTGAGAAAGTAAGTTATCAAAAGATGCTTTATTTTTCCATCTCGTTTAATTAATGTTTCTGCACTACTTTCCGAAACTGAAAATACGGAAATTGTATCTTTTCACGTAAATGTTTCATGTTGATTTGCCAATAGGCCTAGACAAACACGCCGCATCGGAATTATCACCTAATTACTGTTAAACTACTTTTCGTTCATAAAACGATAGGATGTGTCACCAAACAAGACCAAGAAAGAGAAAAAGGCGTTCAGCTACCTGTTTCGCGCACACTTAGCGATCAGCATATCTGCCAGTGCCGTACGTGGTGAGAGGCGGCTTGTGCGCCATGTCAAGAATTAAAGAATTAAAAGTTTTTCTTCATCAAGCATGTATTGCATGTCAATGGATAGCATTACTGCGGTGTTCTACCATCTCAACAAAATGTTAATAGCTACCAAATACATTGTGGGTAATAATTTCGTCTTCGAGTATGCAACATAGTCGAAACCTCTCAACTTCTTTTTCTGACCTATAACTCCAACAGCCCAGATGTGATTGGTGAACCTTACTGATTATAAGATTTAGAGAGTCATACTCGTACAGTAGCGTGAGTATGAGTCGCGAGTCAACAAGTTTGAAGAAATCTGGCGGCGAAGGCTTAAAACTGGCAAAGCAGTGATACAGCATTTGAGTGAAATGATGCTACTTCGAACTACTGCATTTTCTCAGGTAGTGCAGAAGCACTAGTTAGGTGTGGTGGGAAACTATAGCATCTACTGATTGCTTACTTTCTCGACAACACGTGTGCCAAACATCATGAAAATCTGACAATGCTTTCTGGAGTTACAGCTACAAATTTCGGGATGTTTTTTTGAGACACAGTGTAGAGTATTCCAAAGCGTCACTTCCGTTCATGATGTTGCTGCATTCGCTAGACGTCACTACTGTCCTGTCACCGATGTCGCAGTAACTAGGGCAGTCTGTGGCTGCTTCTGCTGCTGATATTCTTTTCATACAGCTAGCCTATATCAGCCGTACCGCAATGCTGGAATATGCGTATATAGGGATTTTCGCTGCGAGGATGCACTCACTTGGCGTATTAAAGAGGATAGGGGCTGGGAGAGGGATAAGCCCTTCCCCAGAATTTTTCATTTCGTCTGGAAATGCGACATTCTACTACATTTTTATGCATAATGCGTGTGACATCGATAACTCAGCAACGCATTAGGCCTAGGCCTACCCGATTTTGCTGAAACTTGGGATGCTGCTGCATTATTCGTTTGTTATTAAGCACGAAGCAGCAGATAGGCTACAAGTTGCACTAACATACCAAAAGAAAAAAAAGTGAAAAAGCAAAAGCCAACAGCGGTTACAAAAATTGGGGGGAGGGGCATGAAAATATGGGTCGGCTGAGCCGGCCACGTGATTAAAGCTGAGAACGACTCTGGAGACGGGCGGCCTCAAGTGACAGTGCAGCACTAATCGTCATATTTTCTTGTTGTTTTCTTGTTTGATAGCCACACACAAACGGCATGATAGAGACGCAGCTGCACATGCGGCGAGCGACGCCAGACGCGTTCCGAACGTACGAGGTCGTGGCGCGGAACAACATCGCCACCAGCCGTCAGACCGTCCAACTCTCTCAAAGTACGTTGAGTGTTTCACTGTGTCATTTCGTTCTGGTGACGTAGGCGTACTTCTGCTAATAATCGCCCGACAAGTCAGACTGGATGAAACACTGGCGCGTCTTTAAACGATTTCTCTATATGAAACATCTTTTCAACAACTGGCATAACACGCGCATACTGTTGTAAAAGTTGTTCGATAGAAGCTACGGCGCATATGCATATGAGATGGACAGAAGAAAGAACGAGAAGCCCGTCCGTCGTGCTTAGTTGGTGTACTTTATGACATTTCTCGGAAGAAAATATGTTGATGGCTAATCAGCCACTTTTACGTAATTGGCCACAAAAGCTACCGGATTCGGCGAAATAACGCAAAATAATGTCCATTACGCCGTTCAAAGTCATTCAAGGTCACCGATTTTGGTACAAATCGAAAGCCATATGCGACTTCCTATTAGTGATTAATACTAACAATTACCTTCTAGCTTGCACCATTTCCAAGTTATGGCTGATTATTTGTCACATTTTCGCTAGTGACAGCTGCCTCATTTAACGCCCTCGCTGGGGGTGATTCCCTGAGAATATCCGCATAAACTATACCTCTCCAGAAACTAGAATGATTGTCTTACCTGATGCTGAAAACCGCACGATCGTATCTTCATTTCTCTGGACAAAACACCGGAACGTGACGGACGGACAGACAGACAGACGGAATCGGTCTGGCTATTACAACGGTCTGCATTGCGAGCAATGCGGACGCGCTGTAAAAAGAAAGCAAAAGGCAAGTGTTTTCTTCACTGAACTTCGTAGTCACTCGCCGGTTATAAAACGAAATCGGTGCGACTGACCTTCAGGCTGCAACAGTCATGATATAGGCTGTGTAGTGACAGAAGCACAGAGGTTATACTGTATCTAAAAGTTATTGTCAGCCCTAAATGGCCGCGTTTGTCAATAAACGACATTTTTACGACTGCACAGCACGGCCTTCTGTTCAAAGCACTGCAGCTACAAATGCACGGATATAGAATGTGCAGATCTGCTGAAACTGCATTTCCATCTGTCGGTAAAGATGCGTAAAAAGTCAAGTAAGGCACTGGCAGATGAATGGCAGTGTCAGTGTCAATGTCAATCATACACTTATATAGCGCAGCGTCACAATTATTATCTCTACTGCACTGTACGCGTTGCATACACCGTAAGCAGGAGTTCGTCAGTACGCTTACACTGATTAAACACAATCAGTGTAAGCTTATTAACATGCAAAATAAAATATTACAGCTGAGGTTAACGTTACGGCTTTAGAGTGAATGCCCAAACGTTACCGGTCGGTCGCCGCTTTGCTGGCGATACTCGGTTGCAGTGATTTTCTTTTGTTTCGTTTTATACAGTCGACCTGTGGCAGGTCGAAATTACGGTCGCCATAAATCAGCGGATCCGCGCTGCACTAAAACGATGATAAAACGCCGGCGACTATAATCATAGTCGACAATGATGATAATGATGATGATGATGACGGTTACAACGGCAACGGCAACAGTAACAACAACAACAGCAACAGCAACAGCCACTGTCAGCCAGGGTCCAGATAAAAATGAACAAACGCATAAGTGACTTTTTATTATTATTAGTAGTAGTATTATGGACCACCCGCGAAGTGGTGTGGTATATAATTTCGGTCGTGTCTGTATGTCTGTCTGTCAGACGATAACTTTCGAAAACCTTGAAGTAGGAAGTTCATTTATGCACATCCGGTATAGGCCTACCTCCAGGGGATATGGCTCAAGTTCATTTATGAAGGTCAACGGGTCAAGGCCAAGGTCACAGGAGCAAAATAGCCCCAAATCCCTATTACTGCAACTTAAAACTTCGATCGGCAATAACCCCAGTTCTATAGAACATAGAAACATGAAATTTGGCTGCAGCGTTAGGTTTTAGGCTACGACGGATCGAATGGTGTGACCGCCATCGTCGTCACGTGACCGGATCACCGAAGTGACCAGGCGTAACTAAATGCACACATTTGCGGGTGGTCGGCCTTAGATTAGAAGGCAATCTTCTTCTTCTTATTATTATTATTAATATACGTTGTAATTCCTACCCACTAGTATTGCTGCCACTACAATGCTCATCGTCATGTCAACGACCATGTTCAATCTTGAACGGACAGTTCCACTGACACAGAAACTTAGCATACATCTGCAAATACTTCTGAACACGTACTAGGAAATTCAACATGACATTTTGAAAATTTTATTTCGGGGTGTTCTAACACCCAAAATACTCAGCTACTTACGGCTTTGAGTGGCGTACATACATATGCAACGTTACTATCAATACTGTACTTCAAAATTCTGCGTCAAACAGCTGTGTCAGTATTTTTGCGTGTAAGCACTTTTTTCATTGTGTAGTGACAATGGCTATGGTTGCTTTGATATCAATGAAAGTTGGCTAGTGTATGCAGTGTATTAGTGGACGCGGCACCTGAACGTCAGAGAAGAGATAGTCGTTTTCTGCAAGCGATCATCTGTGGTCATTATACGTTAGCGGTAGCAGCAAATCATATTGTGTCTGTGTGCTCCGCTACCACCAATCGCATATACGTATCGATAACAAATTGAACATCGTGCGATGGCGGCTGAATGAATCGATTTAATCTCGGCACGGAGCGTCGCGGTCACAGCCGTCTGCCGCCGACGGTTTATTGAACAGCAGGGCGGCGTTCGACTGACGACACCGCAGTGTATGCTTCCGCTCACGAAGCTCAGACGTGCAGTTCACACCAGGCAGCTTGGCTATTGGATTTTAAGACCTCTCTGCCAAGTGACATATAGCCCAACGATGGACTGGCAGTGAAGTTGGCGTAAGAAGATGCCGTTCAACGTCGCGCGTTTCGTTGTTTGAAGATTCTGTCTTTTTTGCAGCACTGAAGCAGTTTTGGCCGGAAGCTCTATCTGATGCCGCCAGTCACTCCTGTACGTCTCAGAGGAAATCAAAGCCGGCTTGTTCTGGTCGGATTCAGTCAACAGGAACCGACGTACGAAAAGCAAAACAAAACTCGGAAAGCACACATACCTCTGCCTGTTATAAACCGGAACTGTGATACCGACATCGATAGTTTTCAAATTAATCATTTATTCCTGAGCTGATGGCCTACCGCAGTGCGAGAGTGTCGCTGAAACCAATCGAAAAGTTTTGCAGTTACATGTACCTTGTCCACTGACCGACTGCCTCTAATAAGCGTTACTATCATCGGCGGAGTTTTTAGGATCAGTGGACTGAACGACGACGGCCACAAAATGTCGCATCTTGTAGTATCGTTTACATATTAAAGCAAAACGTCTAACATAGAAGTACGACAAAATAGATGTCATGTCCATATTAGTAATTTTAATGCAATCTTTAATGACTTCCACGGTTACGGTCTGCGTCGACTGAGTACATCGACTACTGCTGCCAAGAGTGATGATATTAGTCTGACGGCGGATTTTAACATTCACACTCACAGTGTGGAACAGTATGCCATCTGGTCTGTGCGACAAATGGCTTTTCACTGAACATGTTCGAAGGGCGGCTTATCTTTATCTAAACGTATCTTTACGGACTGTAATAAACATCTTCCAGCCCTATTATGCGACTCTGGCGCCGTCAGCAGACGTTTTGGTTACTTCAGGGAACGTATGACAGTTACTGCCTGAATACGCAACTTTATTAGCGATGGTTCTATACCCCTACATTTTTCATTTTCCGTGAAGTATTAGAAGATCTATCGGTCATTGTTTTCTATTGAATGTGCGACACAGGAAGACGTCGCACATTAGCTAAACGGAGCGAGTGTATTTGCAGGATTTCGATCGAGTTACCGGCCGTCTGTCGTGACGCCGTCTGGCTGGCACCAAGTAGCGCCGATCAACGACGACTACCACGGTGGTACCGTGGGCTCCCTCGCTCGTCGCAGACCTGCCGCCGCCGCCGTCGCTAACAGACTGGCCACGTCGTTTCACCTCGAGCTCGTCATAGTCCTTGCCGCCGCGATTTCGTCGCGTGTTTCCGTTATTCTGTGACGTCACATTGCGACGTCGGCGTCGTGGTCTAAGACGTGGAGAATTTCATTTTTAAGTCGAATTAAAACAGTAGTTGTAGCAGGGTGATGTAATTAATTCAAGTCTCTTCTGTCAACTACTTTTCGCTAGTGTCTGTTGAGGATGTCATGAATATAATGTCACCTTCTTCGCTTTTTAACCAATCGCGCAAAGAAGAAGAGTTAATTGCGATGTTGAATATTGAAAATTGCTGATTTTGGTCGATATTCGTTAAAGTAATTTTAAAATATTAAAGTTTTCAAAAGCAGTGTGATTTTCTTATACGAATTTCCCTGAATGCGTTTATTGTTTTGTGAAAGATGTCTGAGTGTTTGACTCTATACTGTATATTGATTAAGTGAATAAACGACTATTGTTATTACGTTACGTTCTGTGTTTGTTATATACAAGTAGTGATGATCTTTCTGTATGTGCCAAAATAAACAAGCTTTGAAGAACAGTCGTTCGTATATGAAATTGTGTATATGTTCTGTATATAAATTCGATGTCGTGTGAAAAATCGATTTGATATTCTTTTTAAAATATCGCAATTTTGAGTAGACGACAGCCGATTACTGACTGAGAGCTGCCAATTCCACTTCGAGACATTCGCCCGGTGACTGCAGTGTTTCATTAAGTTGGCGTATTTGTAGGAGCTTCATTGTTTATATACAAAAATAAACACGAGTAGCCTAACATTTGAAAGTAGTGCTAGTTGGAATAATTTATCAAGAACGAGTACGTAATGCAGCGTTTTGCCACTTTTCTCTGAACGTTTATTCCCGTTGTCACGATCAGGATTGTTGAAGGTTACCATAATGTTATAGCCAGAGGCTGTACGACTATTGGCTAACACTGCATTGCCATAATTTATGAATATGCGTGGACAGATAGATTCGAGTGAGATATACAGCAGTTGGTTCACTTTGGCTGACGTTCATTCATTCATTTATTCACACTTATTAGCTTAAGAAATGAATGAATGAATGAAAGTGCAGTGATTTAAAGTGCGTTCGAAAACCGACTAGGAGCCGGCTTAGTCTAACACACCATGCAAACAAATCCAGTCGTTGAGCTGAGTAAAATCATTAGATGGTCCGAGAGTCCGCGTAATCAGTCCGGTAGGAAAGGAAAAGATCTACGGAGGAAGGAATTTGCTGAAGAGCCAAGTCTTTAGTTCAGAATGAAATACTGAGCGAGTAAGAGAAGATGCAAGCGGTGATAGTGAAGATGGTGAAAATGATGAACTGCCGTGTGTGATAGGAGAAAGTGCAGGAGACTGTGTCTGTCGAGGCTCGCGGAGATCAGTGGGGCATTCGTTCCATAGACAAGGTGCAGCATACCTAAAGAAAGTAGTAATACAATGATAACGCAAGCAGAAAGTACGAACAGGACAACAACAGCACTAACAGTTTTTTTCATTATGGATACGTAACAATAAAACTCGTAAACGGATTTCAGTCATACTTTTCTCGATGTGCTTCGTTGATTCTTTCCGCTAATAATGATAATATAATAAGAAAAAGTCTGCGCATAATAATTTGACGTAAACATAACGGAATAAAGAAACAGATCAATTAGTGATGTTTATTTCAGGCTGCAGCTCATGGACGAACACACCTCATAAAACATACAGGAAGGAAGCTCGCACGTTCATGTTCAAGACATTCATGGCCTATCACCGCAGTATCTGTCAGACAAGCCAGCTGGTGCCTGACGTCAATTGCGCATTACAGTTATTCGACATATTCATATTGTTTCACACCGTTAATCAGAACTCGTCTGGCAGGTCGTTAGCTGCAGCCGATCCACGGGTGTGAAACACTTTGCCAGCCTTCGTTGCATCTGGTTGATGATTATCAGTGGCGTCACAAGGTTGCTGTCACCCAGTGCGGTGAATGGTGGTGTCACCCTATATTTTTGTTGATCATCGTCCCGAAAAGTGATGACCTTTTCAGTATCAGTTTTAGTTTTAGTATCTTCGTAAGTTCAGCCGCAAAAAAAATAAGACTTTCATTGGGTGTCACCCCCTGGATAGTGTCACCCGTGGCGATCAACCCCTCCCCCTCCCGTCCTACCCCCCTAGTGACGCAACTGCTTTTTCATTTAACTTGAAGCTGCAGTGCGTGGTGACTGTTTGAATTCTCTTACTTACTTTTACAAGTATGATTTACGTCATAATTTCGTTCCCGGTAACTCCACACTGTTAGAAGCAGTTTCTATGTCAGCCACGCCGTCAATCAATCACAATAGCTTAGACCTGTTAGACCGTGAAGCCGGTTAAACTGCTATCGGGACGGCAATGCAATCGGAAAAGCGTCAAATCGCCGTCAGCGTGTATTTACTTCAACAGGCGATGTGTGCATGCTGGGACGGGACTGGCCGGTTGAACCGTGGCGGGCCCGCCCGGCGTCACATCAATAGTCGATCGGACAGCGAACCGTCAAGCCGCCGTCGACGGTGACCGTTCATCCGATCGCCGGTCTGATTCAATTCGACGCTTGACGCCCGCTGTCGTCCGCGCCTCGATAATGGGATTCGGTTTTCCATTTTTCAGACGGCGCCAACAGCGATATGCGCTCGACGGAAAGTCGGGCGTGCCGGAAACCGATTATTGTTACAGCGTTGTGCGGGGCGATCAGAGTTTACCCACATCACATCACTCACGTTCATTCTGTGCTCTCCCCGCATACCGCGCCGTTAATTTGTTTATAACGCCGTCCGGAATAAATTGTTGCGACCGACGTATGCACGCGAATCTCGCGAGATTTCAGTTACAGTTCCGACGCACCGTGTATGTGCGTTATGTGTACAGATGGGTCTCAATATATACAGAAGTCAGTTTATGCGCCATTTCGTCGACTACATCGAGACTATGCAACGTTACTGGATACAGTCTGTTGACACTTAATGATACACATGATTTTAATTGGTGTAATTAATATATTAATAATTAATTATTAATGAACAAGAAAGCTTTGCATTTATGCAGATACTACAAACAGTTTCACATTAGTTGCGAAGGTTTCATGGATCAGTTCATGACAATTCACTGAAACCAAAAATAGTTAAGCACCATGATCTAAGAGGCCAGCTGTCATGAGGTGGCAGCACTAGTAAAGTGCTGCCAATATCTTTTTCTGGTAAAAGATGCATGAAATGTGTACAGATGGCTTCGAAGGGTGTCAATGCCGAAAATTTTCGTCCAGAGATACATATTTCAGATTATCGGAGCAAAAATGCAAAATAACCAAAAAAATCAAAATTCCGCGGAAAGACATGGGTGGTGATTGGTGAAGTAGTTCATTCGAACGTTAAGTACGTCTGGGACAAATAATCGCCCAACAACGTACGCAAGTGAGCAAGATAATTGGTGATCATCACAAGAAATACTGAACATTTTACGGAAATAAAACGTTTCTTTTACGAGTTAAGGATTATAAAGTTCACACAATGGACAGTCGGTTATTTGTCGATTTCGTAATGTTTATAATGTAATACTTCGTCAATTTTGGCAGCACGTCGTTAAGTACTGTTTCTGGCCAGCAGTCATGCTGAATACCAGCACAGGCTTCTTTACGACGAGGTCACGAATCGCCGAACTGCAGGACGCCCTGCAGTCAATCTGGGACGCTTTGCCGTAAGACTCAATCAATACGGCTGTACTCAGCTGCACACAGAGATACTTCCAGAGACTGCTGTAGCTTTGGGACAATAAACATGCTTTGTGTTAAACTGCGCCGGTGTGAAAATATGAACTTATTTTTCGTCACGTGTATGCCAACTACTGGTAATTTTTCGCAACATTTTAATGGAGCTGCATATAAGAACACTTTCTGTGATGCTGCTATTAATTGGCAAATAACGATTTGTATACAATTCAGAACCCGATTGCCTCAGTTGAAACGCACATAATCAGATGTGATATAAAGATAAATGTATAAAATTGTCAAAAACGTGCGCAAATGGATGTCGACGCAGTACTGTAAATTTCAAATTGAATTCAAAATAATTTCTTTATCTGATAGGTATTCAGCCATTTGCCATGGATTATACCGTTTGCCATGCAATGATAAAATATGAAAGAAACAGCCAACAAACCCAGTGATTTACGTAGTGAATTCTGATATGCTGAGTAGTAACGCAAAGTCTGCACACTATAAATCATTGGATGAAAAAGCAAGTATCTTACAAAAAGTGGTAGGGCACATGATGGTCTTCTCCAGATTTGATCTGTATACTGCTCGCTGTCTATACCATGTTTGCTTCAATTGCTTGGTGAATAAAGATTCTCAAAACGAAAAAGTGGTGAGGCTGCTGCCCTGCCAGCCCGATAGGCTCCGCCGCGTACGGCTGTTCGCGAGTTCAAGTGCAAGTAACATCCGCGAAGTGCAGTCGACAAGCTTGCACTCAGTGAGATTGAAGAGGTAGCCCCTGCCGATCCGTGACGATAATTGATTTTCCAATTATAGTCGTCCTAGCAATTAGTATTATCGACCGGCTGAGCAACGTTCAGTGCTCGGTATGGGCCGCGAAACTGCTGACGCACGCCAACGGATATAACACCCCAACATAAGCCTTGATCCGATCAGAAGTCTATATGGTACGGCACTTCGCACACCGCATTAACAAGAAGCGAGCTACCACAAAGAGCACAGCGCGTCCGTCGTGCTTAGTTGGTATACTTTATGACGTTTCTCGGGAGAAAATCTGTTGATGGATAATCAACCACTTTTACGCAATTTGCCACGAAAGCTACCGAATTCGGCAAAATAACGCAACATAAGGGCCATTACGCCGTCCAAAGTCATTCAAGGTCACCGATTATGGTACAAATCGAAAGCCCACGTGCGACTTCCTATTAGTGATTAATGGTAACTTACCCCTATCTTGCACTGTTTCCAAGTTATGGCTGTTTTATGTCAAATTTTCGCCCGCGACAGGGGGTCGCTTTTTATTTTAACGCATACGCTGGGGGTGATTCCCTGCGAATATCGCATGAGTGATATACCGCTAAAACTAGATTCTTTGGGCTACATTTCTCTCACAGAATGTATCGTTGTATCTTTAACCACTTTTATGTAATAGGCCCCAAAAGCTACCAAATTCGGCGAAATAACGCAAAATACACGGTGATTATGCCGTTCAAGGTCATTTAAGGTCACCGATTTTGATACCAATCGAAAGCCCATATGCGACTTCCTATTAGTGATTAATACTAATTTACCTCCTATCTTGCATCGTTTCCAAGTTATCGCTGATTATTGGTCAAATTTTCGCTAGCTTGTCCTACCTGATGCCTCACTTTAACGCCGTAACTAGGGGTTATCCCCTGCGAATATCCGGATACACTTCACCTCTCTAGAAACTGGAATGACTGTCCTACCCGATGCTGAAAACCGCACGATCGTTGGTTTATGCATCTGGACAAAACACCGGAACGTGACGGACGGACAGACAGACAGAATTGGTTTGGCTATTACAGCGGTCTGCATTGCAAGCAATGCGGACGCGCTGTAAAATGGCTGACCGTATCTCGCTCGCTAGTGTTTGGCATGGAGGCTGCCATTAGTCTATCCTACAGTGTGTTATAAAGGAGTTCGGTTCTCATAAAGATAAAGCTATTTCATTAGTAAAATTACCACAAACTCTGTACTGTTTCTGTTTGTCGGCTTTTTCGTCATACCGAGCTGCTATCAAACCTGTACGACCGACGCAATTTGTTGCTGACACTGAGCGCCAGATCTCGTTTGCAGCACTCGCGATGGGCGAATGATGACTCTGATTGGAGTTCACAGATCATCTCAAGATGAATGACGTCAGGAAACCGGCGATCAAAAGAAAGACAACTTATAATGAAATATAATCACAAAACCAGTCAAAACCAAAACTTCACGAGCCTCGTCTGACACAGTCTCCTTCACTTTCACCTCTCCACTATCACCACTTTTATCTTCTCTCACTCGTTCAGTCTTTCATTCTGACCTTTTTGCTCTTTGGCAAATTTTTTCCATCTTTTTACCCGCGGACTGACTCCACGAATTCTCTGACCATTCAACTTTTTTATTCTGCTCAACGGCTGGATATGTTTGCATGGTATGCTAGACTAAGCCGGCTCTCAGTCGGTTTTCGAAGACACTTAAAGTCTATACAATTTCATTTCATTTCACGTCTCACTCCTTGACAGTTTAGGCTGTGACCGCTGCGCGAACACAAATCTACTTACTTACTGCTCCGTGACCAGTACGCATCAAAAACTACCAAATGATACACGTTCATATCTATACTCATTGCCTTTAAAGTAGCACCCTATAACGCCTTGTCTTCTTATGCAATACTGGGAGGGGTTTCTGTCCGGATGGAGTGGGCTTTTGTACCGCATTTATAACAATCAGGCGGGCGACACGTTGTAGGCCTAACGCGGGTAGCTTTACGACTGCTCGTGAATTCGGTGTCTCAGTAAAACGGCCGTCAAGCGTCTGCATTACGGCGCGTAGGTGTGAAGGGCGTTCGTCTGTCTCGAGTGCACTGAGATCAATGAACGGCATCCGCACGTTTCTCCCTGGACGTTCCCGTCTCACATTCCCGTCGCTACCGCTACGTAAGCGTAACAAGAAGCTTAGCTATCGCAGAGATAGTGCGCCTCTGAGGTCATTACGCCTTTCAGCGTCATTCATGGTCATCGATTTTGATTTGATATCAATCGAAAGCCCGTATGCGACTTCATATTAGTGAATCGTACGAACTTGCATCGTATCTCGTATCCTTGCCAAGTTATAGCGCAGTATTGGCCAAAATATCGCTTTTGACAGCGGGTGCCTCTAGTTAATGCACTCGTTTTCGGTAACCTGTGCAAATATCGCCATAAGTCATATACTGCTAAAGCTAGATTCTTTTGACTACATTTCTATCGCAAACAGTATGGGTCTATATTCAACGGGTGACTGGAATTTGCAGGACTGGAAAATGACGGACTGCACCAATACGGTCTCACATTACGCTGCCTCGAATCTATTCTGCTAACAGCCTCATTATTGCTGTAGACTGAGTAATTGTTTGTCATAGACGACGTTTTAGCTATCCTGCTTACGTCTCGGTTGCGCCCTGATTCTTCTTAAGACCTGGCGCTATATAAGTCGTTTACTTACTTACTTACTTACTTACTGCTCTGAGTTGCTTGATTTTAAAAACATAACATAAGCTCTATCTTACTATGGTATGCTAACAACATGCATAAATTACACCACACCTAGTAAAACGTAAACGAACAGACACAGTAAGCCTACGTATTAGTGTGCAAGTTCAATGCAAAACGTCACCATCAGTAACATAATCAGTTCGAAGGCGCAAATTCCAGTCCGTCGTTTTCAAGTCCTGCAAATTCAGCTATCACTAATCAATCACTTTGACGTAATTGGCTCCCAAAGCTACTGAATTCGGTAAAATACGTCTTTCATAAAATTTGGCCTTAAAAACTAGAAACATCGCTCAGTCGTTTGCTATGCAAAACGCGTTTCGATAACTCGAACCGTTTGTGCGTGGATTACGAGTGTGACAGACAGAAGTACAGACGGACAGACAGGTAGCCGTTAGCAATAGCGCACTCTAAAACATTCATTGCGTGCTAAAAATTACTAAACGTACCAAGTTATAGGGATAGAGGTAGGGTCGGGGTAAGGGTTTTTACGTTAGGTAGTGGGAGCCAGGGGAATGTCTAAGGGGAGTACAGTCGCCTCTAAGGGGAAATGTCCTGCTCCCCTACATTCACGTCTTCTAGCACTCTGTTCGCGGATGAACTAATTTTTGACAGCGCAACGCAGTGAAGCCTGGCATTTTCTCTGATAATGTCTCTCTGTGTGTCTCTTCGTCACATTCGTGAGTCGCACCTGAACGGCTTAAGATGCGGAAATACTTTTACACCGCACGATGGAGCCATGTTTCTAGTTCGTTGGCACCAAATTTTGTGGTCCTGAATTTAGGTGTTTACCCCGAGTGAATGCATTAAAGACAGGCGCTCCACGGTCGACGTAGAAAATTTGACCAATACTCTCAATCAATCAATCAATCAATCAATCAATATTCGTTTAATGAGAGGCATGTCAAAACGCAAGCCAATCAGACAGACAGAGAGACATTATCTGTGACATCTTAGATACGATGCGAGATAGGATGTAAGTTACCGTCAACAGGAAGTCGCATGTGCTTTCCACTGGTACTAAAATCGGTGACCTTGAATGATCTTAAACCGCGTAATGGCCGTTATTATGCGTTATTTCACAGAAATCGATAGTTTCGAGGGGGCACTACGTCAAAGTGGTTGAAGAAGTTAGAACTTTCCGTCTTAAATTTGCACTCTCTAGAACTTCGTCGCCTACACGCTGATCTTTATTTATTGTACAAAATTATATTCGGCATGTGTGACATTGACTCGAACAGTCTGCTTTCACTGCGTGGTGACACTGTCACTAGAGGCCACCAATATAAAATAATTCAAGAACACTGTGTTAATAATTACCGCAGAAATTTCTTTGTG
>Ga0049105_1000293_pt1 | contig 15611 bp, 10 predicted proteins | sample WorMetvaBAHAMAS1_FD_61260 | JGI IMG/M metagenome (GOLD analysis project Ga0049105, IMG submission 61260) | Worm MetaG Olavius vacuus BAHAMAS.1 | ecosystem: Host-associated > Annelida > Digestive system > Unclassified | place: Germany: Marburg | collected 2013-04-09
GAAGATGCCGGAATCCCCCTGTCAACGCTATGGTCTGCTGAGGTTGCCAAAGGTCACGGAGCGGCGCGACGGTCTTCGACCAGGCGACAATGATGATGACACTGGATCGTAGTAAAATATTTGAATACAGAGCTGTGACCTGCGTAAAACTTAGAAGGACCTGTGTGGTTGGAACACATGTATGTATCATCAACGTTGCTGTGTAAGATGTAACAGCAGTATCGGCCTCAACTATGTCCGACATGACATGCCTCTGCCATGGTATAGTGTACGTATACGTATAGGCCTACGCGGTTTAATAACTCTGTACAAACTCTGTCGTAATTTCGTTGCGTAGTCAATAATGTGAAACTACCAGGCATCAAACGTGACTGCGTGTTAGCAACTTCAGTGCCAGGTCGTGTATGTGATCCGTTTACTCGACCTCCCACGATATAATTGTGGCATTTTGCGGCGCATCATTTCCACCAAGTTTCCAGATCACACTGGCATCCATTCATGTAGTAATAGTGCATTTTGAGGCTGAGCTTTTTCACCTCGAAATGGTACTCAGAGTTATGCACGCCACAGAGCAAAGGTAGGCTACACATATTTGACTTTTTCGCGGTTTTTCTTTCTCATATATATAAAACTGGGATCTGTTAGACAGGGATATGTTGACTTCGTGACCTTGTCCTTGAACTTTTGACTGTTTTCGTTATTCAAAATGGCAATTACTAAAAATGGTTTGAACCAAGCTTGAAGATTGTAGAATGCTGCGGTCGTCCGTTATGGCGCATTTACGTGGAAGAATAAAATACGTGCATATACCGTTCATTATGACTATGACTATGCTTACCAGCGCGCTAGGAAGGGTTAACGAGCTTAGTCTAGTCTCTGGTGCGGTGTGTTAACGGTTGAATGGCGTTCAATACTGACAACAAACAAACAGCGCTTCAACTTCATCCTTGTCACTCAGACTTCTATGCTGGCTGTCAGTCCGTCTATCGACAGCCGTGTCTGTGCGTCGAGTCGACCCACTGCACACACAGAGATTGATTAGCTTAGTAACAAGCCGTCAGCGGCCGCAGCCGACTTCCGCTTTCGCTCCAAGATGAGTTTCATTGATGTCAAAGGTGCGTAGCGTCGGCGTTGTTCAAACTAGAATGCCAGACTCATCGAGCCACCGACCTATATTGAATATTTTCTATATACATGACTTGCCAAATCACTCAACAACAAATCGTACCGCCACCGGTCACCGCTTATAGAGCCAAGAAAGATGGCGGCAATCGCAATGTTCATCAGACGAACAGACCAGTCACGTGACTACCGTCTGCTGTTTCAGTCATTATTTTCATTGTAGCACATCTCTATCTCTGGCCGCGCGCGATCCGGAATTGCGCAAAATTGCACAGCGCCAGCCGAAATACTATTATTTTTGTTATCGGCTGGCTGACAAATACCCCTTAACACATAACTTTCTCCAACAGACGGCTCTCGTCCTGTCGGAATTACGATACGTAATCTGCAGTCTAGACAACAGTTGCAACAGACGTAGGCTTCAGATTTTATTGGCGCAGTTACTATGTGTGGACTGTATGATGTGTGTAAAATGTCACCGTTTTACTTCCTACACTTTTACTAACTTTTGCTAACGCATTCGACTTCACATTTAACAGAATACAAAAAATGAGAGCAGTGACAAAGTTGTAGTCATAGTGTTGAATTTACCGCCGCGATTCGCACCACCCTCTCTTTGGAATGAACTTCCTGGCAAATTGCGCCAGCCGCTTGAAATGCAGTCTGCTTTACTATATCCCTTGGAATACCAATAGAAACGGCCTACAGCAGTGAGAATTTATCAGTGCTGTGACATGGCGGAAGGGTATGTTGGGAATATTGCCGCGTGTCCGGAAGCAGTAATACCTCACGTCGGCAACGGCGACTCGATCGACAGCCACTTAGTGCCTCGCGTGCAGTCACGCCGTCCGGCCATTGGCGCTCCGCCGTCGACGACGACCGGCGACATGTGTCGGTGTGCTGTTCCCCGGCATCGCACGCCGACAATCAGCGCCGAATATTGAAATCTCTCAAGCAATTATCACACGACAAGCAGCTACTTCGCTGCACGCAGCGCCAACATCGACGTGTAGCATGTTGTCGCTGTGCTGGACCTATATTTGTCACTGCTGAGTGTTACACTTGCGTGATAACAACTATATCTGTTTGTTGATGCATGTGAAACAAAATGCGCACTTTTTACTCTTCAGAAGACATAAATACCCCCAACGAAGGCCGTTACAAATCAGTCAGTAAGTATTATGAAAATTAAATCAAACACAACCAACCAACAAAGATTTACGTTGACGTTTCGGTCTCTATCAGAGGCCTTCGTCGGAAGAAAATGGAACTAATTCTTCTTCCGGTTCTGATAGAGACCGAAACGTCAAGGTAAATCGTTGTTGGTTGTGTTTGATTTAATTTTCATAATAAATGTTTTACCAACCTGAAGAATATGTTTAATCAGTCAGTAAGTAATTCAGTAAGTACGTCAATAAACTACTCGATAGCAAATCTGTATCACCCTTAACTTCTCTACAGTGCGAGTCAATAAAGTAGCCCCCGAAAACTTTTTGCGATTTTTTCACTCGTGGTGAACCTGTGTAATGAAAAATTATCTTGCTTATTGACCAACCACATTCTTTCGTTTACACCAATTTTGGTCCATTTATCTGAATATTTATATGAATTGTATCACTTTTACTAGTAATACCTCTCAAATTTTAACAATTTAATTAAGTTTCGTAAGAAGGCAAGTCACGTCAAATAACATTTAACTGAATAGAACAGTTAGTATCTGTAGTATGAATTATCACATTAAATTTTCAAAATGTCACCTTGGCTGGCACACATGCCTGCAGTCGCTTGCTGTGGTGTTTCGCAGCATTGTCAATGGCTTTCTCTGGTAAGGCAGACCAAATCAACTGAAGTGCATCTTTAAACTCAGGAACTGTTTTCGGCTTCGGTTGCAGCTTGTGACAAAACTCCAACATTGCCTCCAAACGTGATAATCCAGTTGATTGAGGTCGGGTGAATTGGGGCCACTCATCATTGGCGATGAAGTCACGGCAATTTGATTTCGTTAAACTCGAAACTTGAAATGATAAAAACGATAATTACTCCTAAAAATTAACGGCATTTTGCTAAATATAAAGATGAATCAACCGAAATTGGCAAATGTGTGTGGATATTAATTGACAAAATTTCACAGAAGTATATGTAGCCTGGGTGAAAATATTGCAACGGTTTTCGGGGGCTACTTTTTGACTCACACTGAATATCATTTACTTTTCTTGCTAACGGCTTGACTTTTTCTTCACATACAATATAGACTAACTCCGTCATTCCCTCCCTGGCTGCCGTTTTATATCTCCTCATTACCTTCTCTGCCAGTAACACCTCCGTTCTCTACCCTCAGGCCAGCATCTGAATCTGAAATTTCAAAGATACTCTAAAACTGATTCGCCTGAAGATTCACAAAGTTCTGTAAGAAATGTGCCGTGAGTTGACTAATGAGCGGATGACCAAGCCACGGCGGAATGATAAATTTCAAAAGTCGAACATCAAATGTCAAAGTGAAGAGATCACAATGGCTGCTGGGCGTAATCTCGAGAATGCAGGAAGGACGGCGTATCGTGTCGACCATCGAGGCAGTTACTCTCTTGTATTTATATGACGCTGAACAGCACGTAGGGGCGTCTAATTATCGGAAGCATGAGGCTGGCAGCGACTAAGACTCACGTGATCAGATCAACGTCATGGCTGTACGCTAGTCTACAGTGACGGTGTTGGTGACGTCACTCGGACTTGAACTAATGTTGGCGTGCGCGTGTCGCCTATCAGCAGCAGCAGCAGTAGGATGAACCTACAGAAGAGCGGAAGCCAGCGACAACTGTATCGACTCGCAGCCGATATGAAATGGTCGGTCAATCACTAGCGCTGTATATAGCGTTATTGACCAAATCACTGATTAAAAAATGTCCCGAGATGTAAGCCGCCGCTGCGACGTACGACCTTCAGGGTGAGTACGATACTGAAATAAGTAGCCCCCTCCCCTTGCGACTTTTGCTGATATTTCAGCAGTGCATGCAAATTTTTCAAGAAATTTTACATAACTGTTAAACAATAAAACACACACTTTACCGCCAAGTTTTGTTCCCTCTCATTAATCTACGATTAGGAGATTTATAACTACGAGTTGTCACGACTGTTTTCATTATCGTATAGTTCAATCAATCAATCAATCAAAGTACATGTATGATTAGAGTGGCCTAAGTAGCACTGCCACTGCAAGGTCCACTGCAGCAGTTAATGTTATGATATGTGTTACTACATGTCCGTTACTCTCTTGTTTAATGTAAAGTTCTCTGCGTGAATCGGTTTTTTATTTTTATTCCCATGGAATTTTACATCAATTCACCGTTCCCCTCCCATGAAAATTCCTGAAATTCATAATTCGTAATACAAACGACAACTCTAACCATAGATACACGACATGTATAAATTGCACACTACACGTAGCACCTACTTTAAACACACAATATAGTGGTTGGTTATAGTTATAGTGGCTATAGTTGTCAGCTCTTGACCGACATCGGCCGCCGATCACTGCGACCGGCTGATGTCTTGACGTGTGCCACAACAAGAACACGAACGCGTCTCGGAGACAGGAGTTTTTCCGTCGCTGGACCGTGTCTCTGGAGCTCTCTGGCTGTCGCATTACGTGACAGAGATATCTCACTTGTACAGTTTACGAGACTTCTGAAGACACTTTGGTTTGTGTAGGGCTGCGGCGCATAGTGACTGTTGCTTTTTTGCGCCGTGTACAATCATATACTTACTTACTTACTTACTTAGTATAACACAGCTGACTACGCCGTTTCAGGCTTTGTCAGTTGGCCACACGACGGCAGTACGACGTGGAGATCAGCGGGAATGCGGTTTTGACTCTCATCACCGTCCCATTCCCGCGTCGGCAATTCCCATTCTCATTCTGATTCACGAACTGTACGCCATGTCTAATCCAATTCCACGGGATTCCCACTGGAAAAATGGGAATGGGAATTCCCGTTTCCGATGGAGACCTCCGGTTTAATGGAGTATATACTGACGTCTCGGCTCCTGCCATGGTGCCAACTCTGTGTCGATTGAACGATAGCTAAGCGGCTGGCAGTTGTACGTCCAGCATAGTGCGCTATATAGGACTATCTTCGCGGTGGTCCGATGCAATACACATTGTACAGAGAATAGAACAGCGAAGTGATGCAAGTAGTGAACGTCGTTACTTCGTGACGGTGAATGTAGGTCCGAGGATGCGATGCCGTATGTTTGCATCATTCTCAGTTTCAGCGTTCAGCGTCGTCGTAAGTAGCATGCTCCAAGACTTCTTTGGCGTCGTTCGCGGCGGATCTGGCACACTGTACCTTAACAGGAATCTTTAGAATAATTACCCGACATTTATTAGTGCGGATCGTTAGACTGCGCTATTGCGAACAGTGGTTCTGTCCGTCCGTCTGTCCATCACACTCGTGAGCCACATATCGAAGCACATTTTTTCATTACACGATAGAGTGATGTTTCTAGTTTCTTGAGGCCAAATTTCATGGTCCTGAATTTAGGGGTTTATCGCAAACGAGTGTGTTAAAACAGGTACCCCCAGGTATCACAAGCGCATATTTGACCAGTAATCTGCAATAACTTGTAAACGGTGAGAGATAGGATGTAAGTATTAGTCACTAATATAAAGTCGCATAATGCGTTGGTGCCAAAATCAGTGACCCTGAATGGCCTTGAACGGCGTAATGACAGCCGACCCGCGTTATCTCTATAGCTGAGCTTCTTGTTATCTGTGCGCCAGCGCCAGCTATGATGAGCAAGTATACTGTTTTTAGTCTTTGCTATGTCTGTCGGCGCGAAAACTAAATAATGCTGATGAGAAATTGATGTAACTTGGTAAGTAAGTAAGTAAGTGAGTAAGTGTTTTTCTAAAGCGCCACATATCAGAAGTCACAGATCGCCACGTTTATGCTTCCGAAAAATGTGTCTCTTCAGCTGTCGTCTAAACAGTCCGTAGGTGATGTCTGGATTGGGCAGCTGGACTGGAATAGAGTTCCACAAGCGAGGTTCGGCGGCTGCAAAAGTTCTGCTGACATAACTGCTGTGTGTTCGCGGCACCACGCAGTTTGGTAGTGCGAGTATGTGTTACGGCGAACCACAGAAGTGATTATATTTTGGTGACATATGACCTTGACCTTTGACCATGATTGCTATTTTCGTATTATTCGGATAAAATCTTGTCTATAACGTGAAAATTACTGGTCAGATTTTGATGCAGTTTTACATCGTAATGCACTTCAGTTGGAGGGCGAATCTATGTGTCTCAGATGGGGGTGGCAGTGCGCAGATTTGTGACTTAATATGGATATTACAGCAGCAAACATGTCATGATCACCACATAACAAAGACATACACCCACCACTGCTGATCCAGTGAATGAGACCCTACACCATCTCTATCTGATGGGGTGTATACTGTTGCAGCGGTGGCGAATGTCTGTCACTTCCCGGCATACCTACGCCGCGCCACCTTGCCGCCGACGAAGACGCCCGGTGCTACCGGCGACCAGAGTTCGATGCCCACTGACAGTCAGTGGGTGACGGAGCTGAGGTACTCGGCCTTGACGGCACACGTCCAGTCGCGACTCGACATCGTCGTGTTCGACAGCGAACTGATGGCCAAGGTCTCCTTCGCCGTCGAGTGTCCACCGGAGTCTGGCAGCGGCACAGCTCAACCTTGCTACCAAACTGAACTTGTATATCGCAGATCGTGCGTCGACCGCTTGTCCGACGACAAGTTCAAAGTGCTCCATAACGAAGGATTGTAAGTTGAAAAGCAACCTTAAGTAACCTGTTTCGCAAGGCTCAGCTCTATGTCGTCATTTTCTGAACAAGAAAATCATCTTTATTAAAAGTTGCCACAACACAACTTATTCACAAATCAATAACACTTTTTATGCAACATACGTATTATAAAATTATTAATGAAGAGCCTGTTACTTTTGTGAACGAGTTGTCTGTCGTGGCGCCTTGCTCTAAGATAGTAGCGTTGGCCTGTTTTTATCATATTAACGATTTATGATATGTTACAATATGCTAAATTGACGGATAATCGAACATTGTCTAATATCTTACTGGTCTGAACAGTATAGTCACTTCCGTCCAGGGCTGAAGAAAAACCTAGGTTTTTAAAAAAGTTATTAGGTTTTAGGTTTTTTGAGTTTTTTTAGGTAATTTAGGTTATTTAGGGTTTTTAGGTTTCAATGTACGACGACTGGACACAAAATTATGACCCAGAAATTCAGAAAAATATCTCATACATGATACACCCTTCCTCCTGCCAAATCATTTATAGCCATGTACAGACTATAGCACAGCTATGAACACAACTAATGAAACTGAAAGGCAACAATATTCTGCTGTGACAGTGAGTCTAAAATCTCGATTTTAAACTGTTTTCAAACTAAAAAATCCTAAAATTTGGACTTATGGGGTTTTTTTTAGGTTTTTGTGTAAAAAACTGTAAAAACCTAGTTTTTTACAACCCCTTTCTACAGCCCTGCTTCGTCACTTTGTCAAAACCGCTAAACTGAAACAACGACCTGTGTCTTATCGGTGTATTATGTAATGACCCTACTAGTCTGTAGGTTGTATAATTGCGTTTGACAAAATATTTTCTTCTTTAAAGAATAAACAAATGAATGAAATTGAAATATACACGGCATTAGCAGCTTGCGAGTGGCAGATCCTGCGCTCAAATTTGTGTTTTACGTGACTTATCACGCTATATAAATGTAGTAGTTGTTGTAGTTGTAGTTGTAGTTGTAGCAGTAGTATAGAGAAAGCGAAAGAGGCAATAGCCTACTTCACAAGATGAAAACGTTTTTTTTTAAATTTGACCGCTGGAATGATGATACGCATTCATAAATGTAGATATTATGATTGGCTGGCGGATTGCACCCCCTTAGCTACAGTACTTGTCTAGATTCGCCACTAACTTGCCTTGATAACCCGTCGACAAATACATTTATTAAAAGCTGATATTTTGTGAGCGGTTAGTTCACTCTCTCTCTCTCTGAATAAGAGCGTCAATGGGAGCTAATATGTGTTAATGTCTGCCTTTCACGTCCATTGTAGCCTAAAAAAATCAAACTGACGTATCAATCTTAGTACAAACTGCTTAAAATGGTTATACATGTATTTCATGACATGAGTGAGTGCCCCACATTCAATTGCTTCTGAATGCTGCGCTGTAGATCAACATACGTGACATGTATCAAGTTCGTTCGACGGAATCTCAATGTCATACAAGTGTTCCTCGGTCGGTATTGCTTCATATCTGTTGTATTTAACCTAACATGGCTTTAACCCTGTAAGTTACGTTACACATGTAGCCTACTATACATGTGACATTTATGTGAGCGGTTTTTCCGAAGCTGAAACGTTCTCCGATCGGCCGCAGGCCACGTGGATAACGTTTTAACTTGCAGATCCATTTCTCACGGTCCCCAATCAGCAGGTACGCTGTCACGATGCATCAGAAACAAGATAGTGCAGCAACAAATCTAAGGTGATTGGGAAGTCAGTAGTCTATATCTAAACACTGCGCTGTATGATAACATATCCGGATTGACTTCACGGACTTCGTAACTGCTTTCTAGATTATTTTCTCTCCAGCTTTTTAACGCCTTGATCTGTTTATTATTATTATTTTTTGGTCTAAGGGTCTATTATTAGGGGGTCTGTTACTATTATTTTAATTTTGATGTCGTGTGACAGACTAAGTTGGCTGCTTGTCGGCGTTTGATCGCACGTTGAATACTTGTACATGTATACATATCGTATGGTACACCTATATGCTAAACTTATCTTGAAATAACGAACGGTGTACTTCGATACTCCTTTCTAGGCATAGCCAGTGCTACGATGTTATAGCCAGCATCATATACACGTGATTGTTAATGCCAGTCTCACTAGAGATTATCGGTCGGTGCCGGACATCTGTCTCGTCAGCGTCGAGAAACGAAGAAAACTGTCGAGGAAGCCTATCATGCTCCAAGGACGTTGACTGAAACCCGTTCAGTTCCATCGTTTATAGCCCACAGTCTTGATGTATTCGGCTTCATGTTTGTTGGCCTCCGTACTTGTCTCGACACGTCCAACTGAGATGTCCTTAAGGACATGCGCCGAGTTCTTGAAGTCCTTTTTAACAGTTGAACAACAACAGTTCATTATCACCACTCTCGTTTGTACCGCGATGCATGCATTGCATGCAGCACGGTCTAGCCAGGAGAAAGCTGTCTGTCCGTTCGTCCGACTGTCCGTCTGTCCGTCTGACAAACGCGTAATTTGTGACACAATGAAAGAAAGCTTTGCGCACATTCTTATACCACATGAAAGGCCATTTACCCTAGTATTGTGAGAAAAAGAATGGTTGGTGGGGCGACCCATTCTACGTGAAATTTCGGGTCAAACTGACCCCGTCGGAGCGAAATCGCCGATTTTCAGTCGATATTCGCTCGTAGCGCTTCAGCAGTAACACCTAGCAAAAAAGGTTCAATTGAAACACTAATAGGAAGTGCACTATGCGCGTTCCAATGAGTTATGATGAACAGTGTAGGTTGCCCCCAAGCCCCCTCCCCAAAAGGTGGCTCAAAAACGCTGTGTCCAAAATTAGAACAATAATCCTCGATAACTTCGAAACGGTAAGAGATAGGATGTCAGTTAGTATTAATCACTAATAGGAAGTCGCATACGAGCTTTCGATTGGTACCGACCTGGGTGACCTTGGATGACCTTGTACGGTGTAATAGCCCTTTTTTGCGCTTTTTTTACCGAATTCGATAGCTTTGCAGGCCGACTACGTCACAGTGGCTGAAAATAGACCTATAATGTCTGCAAAATATCGTTTTCCAGTCCCAGTCTTCCACTTTCGGCCAAAACTAACCCACCCTGTTACAGGGTGGGTTAGTTTTGGCCGAAAGTGGAAGACTGGGACTGGAAAACGATGCTGTAGCGCGGTCTCTCTGCGATAGCCGAGCTGCTCGCCTAATTCTATCATCACTACTTTACGGTTTCACTCTAGGCTAAAAACTCACTTGTTACACAGATCCTCCCTAACATATAAACTGCTTATGCCACCTAGCGGAATGACTTCATTGACTCAGTCTGTTTTTTTTTCGATTTCGTTTGTTCATCGTTTTATTATTATTTTTATCATTATTTTATTGCTTATTTGATATGTGGTAGACTAAGCTTATTATTGAACTTGCGTTAAATAACTGCATATCGCTTCCCCGTCGTCACTACATGTCTGAGTACGCGTTGCTAGGCCGTAACCAGTAATATATTTGGTTGTTCTCCCGTATCTTTTTCCCTTTTCCCTCCCTTCCTTCCCTTTCCCTCTCTTTCCCCCGCCTCGAAGTGGCCCATTAAATTCAGCAAAGAGATTTGGGGGAGCGCTGTTAGCTTTACCCAGCGGGGGAGAATGACACTTGCATCCACCAGACACGTCACGTTCTCTGAGCTCTAAATACACCAAAGATGCGTTCCTGGCCGAGTCTCGGCCGTCGGCCGTAAACGCATTTTCGTGGCTGCAAATGTCGTCCTATTTCTGTTAAACGAGATCTAAAAATGAAGCAAATGTGGTTGTTTTGAATGTACCTATGTTACCGTGTAGTGGCTTGTTAAATTCTACGTGATCATATTTTACATTTTATTTCGAGGAAGGCGGGTATTTTAACACCCAAAACACGCTGCCAGTTACGACCCTGACGCATTGTCCGGATGATGTCTGCAGGTTCAGGGGAAGACGAGTACGCCGGCGACGAGTACTGTTCCGACCGATTTCTGCGGCGTCAGGACTGGCCGTGGATTGGTAAGCTGTACACATAGGCCACGCGCAGATCTGCGTAGAGTCGACTGGAGGGAATTGAACTCCGACAGCAGGCACGCAATGCAGTTTCGTCTGCCTCCCGATATCGGACCGATGCTGCTGCTGCTGCTGATGATGATGCTGATGATGATGGTGATGGTCTCGGCTGATGGCCGCACCGAGACATCGAACTGTGGAGTAGCGACGGGCAGCGGATGGGTCGGGAAATCGACCGATCCGCGGATAAGGATGGCGTGGATGAGGCCGGATTTACGGCCGCATCTTCATCGCGTCGCCACTGTTCTGGCAGCAGATAATCCATGAATGATCCGTGCCGAACGTGCGTCGCCAATGTTACCAAGACACGCTATACAGCTGTAGAACAGACTCTGCCGGCTCAGGCTGCAATGCAGTTAAACGACGCGGTTGTTCCATACTGATGCGTATTTTATCCGCAACAAAAACCTGCGCGTTTTATGTATTTTATACCATCTGTGTATGTACGGAACAAACGTGAGTTGGACAGACGGTATTTATCTTTAGCATAAATACGCCTTTCAAATAATAGAACTCCAAAATGCATTACCTATCGAATTAGGGTTATAACATACAGTAAGCACATCTGCATCAGTCAAACAATAGTAATCTTATTTTAGTATATGGAGGCTAGGTTTTTGCATGGACGTAGACAGAAACCTCAAACATTAGCGAGTAACTAACAGAGGCGTAGCTAGGAAACTTAGTCGAGTCATATATAGTTGTATGCCATGTAAATAAGTAAGTAAGAACATTAAACATATTCTTTAGGTTGGTAAAACATTTATTACGAAAATTAAATCAAATACAACCAACAAAGAAGAAGAATTAGTTCCATTTTCTTCTGACGAAACGTCAAGATAAATCTTTGTTGGTTGTGTTTGCTTTAATATTCATAATAAATAAGTAAGTAAGAACATTTGTACACGGCGCCTAGGAAAGCAAATAGTCAGTACACTATCGCAGCCCAAACAATGTGACTTCAACAGACGCCTAATAAAACGCGGACTGTCCATAGAGCTGGCAGTATGTTCTACATCGGAGAGCAGGCAACAGCAAACGACCAACATACTTGACTGTTGGATGACCGCAAGCGGCGACTGTTGTCACATTAGCTGGCATTTGTATGACATATAAGACGGTGCCAGGCCAAGTGTCTTGAAAATGATCGCGTCGTGTTTAAATTCGGCTCGGCGTCGAACATGCACCCAGTGTGTGATTGTTGTATGATGTGTTCACGCCGACTTGTCGCCGTAATCAGTCTGTTGTAGCTATTAAGCTGCAGTAAGGCAAAACACTATAGCATATTCGTTAATTTTAAGCGACTGACTTGCAGTAGCATTGAAACAATGTTTGTTAACTAATGACAGTCTACATCTTATTAGTTGCGATAAGTAAGCACTGGACACATGCATGTAAATAACCTCTCTGTCTCTCTGGTAGTAAGTAAGTAAGTAAGTAAGTAAGTAAATAAGTAAACTTATATAGCCCATTGAACAGAAGTGTCTCTAATGCGCTAAGCGCGATATCTGCCCGAATAAAAACGTTTTAGAGAGCGCTTTAAAAGTTCGATTGAAGTGGTTTGTTCTGGCAGTGAGTTCCAGGCATGAGGGTCGGCGTACGAGCATGCTCGTCGGCCATAGGTTGTCATGTTGTTACCTTTCTCTTGTTAGTATGCGCCACGGTGCCTGAAATAAATTGAATGATAATTTGTAGCTTTAGAAACTACAATAATTTTCTAAGTTTTAGAGCCCCCCCCCCCCAGGAGCAAAGGCCCCTACACCTCTGGTTTGTGTTATTGTTCTGTCAGACGTTTATAAGCATTTATGTTCGACCTATGTCGTCATTTTACTGCTGATGCGCTGTGTGTTGACTGATAGCGACACGTCAGCAGCAGTGGTCGTTTTGTCCCTTTTCCGGCGGATTTGACTTTCGAACCTACGCCAACGACAACAAAGAGGTAAGGCGGAGTTGTTAATTTCTTTCCACATCCGGCGTCCTCGTAGGTTAATGTAAAATTAACAACGGGCTAGTTCTGTTTTGTCGAAGATCACTGCTGATATACAGGGTGCGGCATAAAAAAGTAGCCCTGGAGTTTTTGGCAGTTTTCTCAGCAACGGCTTGGAATTTTAATGTGACATTTTTTACACTTATGTAGACAGTATGTACGTATATGCTGTGGTATTAAATTATTAATATAATTCACTGCTTGAAAACAGTCTTGAAATTATCAGCATTGCACCACTGCCACCTAGCGATTTTCAGCGCATTTAAAAAATGTGCACATAAACACGTGCGCAACAGCCCTTGTTTTTTTCTCAAAATGACGATTATCAGTTTTACTTTTAGTGACCTCAACAGTAACGAAAATTTCGTAAATAATGACACGCTTAATAGTTTTGTGGTTAATTTTGATAATTTCTGTAAAAACACATTTAAGAATTGGCGGACGCCACAAAGCAGAAGTTACTGAAGCGTGTTCGTCGTTTCAACATTCGTAACGTGAACTTCTTCGAACCAAATGTTCAGCTTATCTTACCAAAGACCAGTGGACTTCGAATTCACCGGACCTAAAGCTCCTTGTTATAGCATGGCTGGGGGCAATGTTTTATCACTTTCGCAAGGCACTAAGTGTAATAAAGTGAAGATGAAATGATCATTATTTGAACCAAAAATATTGAAATTGCGTCATATTTGTTGGCTATTTAGAAACGTAACGGGTCTGTGTAGAACATTCCGCAACGCGTGCTGAGAATAAAGTAGTCGACAGTCCGTTACAGAAAACTTTGGTGGAAAACCCTCCAAAAATAACTACTGAGTCTACGATATTGTGCTTTTAAAGACCATGTTGAGGAGCATCTGTTTTGATAGTTTTCTTATACGTATTTCGAATAATGTGCCTCGGCAGCCAAGTGAGGCCGGTGGAAAAAGTGATGCGATTTGTCCACTCTGTAAGACGGTATATACCGCGGTGTTACGCATTGTTAATATTTCCACTGTTAACATCGCGGTATTGTTGATACGGCGCTTCACTACTGACTACAGGCGAAACATATACACTGTATGTGCGCTTGTCGAGTAGGAGCTTTGTGCTAACGAGTGGCGTCCTTCGCGACTGGAGGCGGAATGTGTCCAAGGTGATGGGCTTCTTCTCAGCTTTCCGACGATTGAATGCAGTCCGCTCATTGGCCATCAACTCGGTTCGTACGACAGATGTTTGTGCGTTTTTGTGCCTCTTTCTAGGAGGTTGCGTTACGAATTGTGCGCTGTTTGTTCGTTATCTGATCCTAAAATCAACGAAAAATCTAAAATTGACGGAAAGGTGCTCGTGTCACGTATAACTCGTAGCAGAGGTTTGAGATCAAAATTTCAAAGATCAAGGACTAGATCACACGACTCGGGCATGAAATGTGCCATACCAATCATCTTCAAACTATTGAAATTGCCCATCACTAGATGCCACTTACGGAAGACTTGCATAATAGTTGAAAGGTCAAAGCTCGAAATCTTAAGGTTTACGCCATTTCGCCTTATCATTCAAGAATGGAAAGTTGCAGAAAGTTCACATCTAGTAGAATGTTGCTTGTGGCGCCGGCAACTGGCTATCAGCACTCACGTGTCACGTGAGAGGCTGGGATACTTGTGACGTCACTAGCCTGCAGGGTCTTTGGCTCTGTTGCTGACAAACTGATGCGTAAAAGCGCCGACTATTGTTACCAGGACAACCCGCGCGACGCCACAGCAGCAACAGCAGCTGGATGCAGCCATGCGACGAAAACCTGATGTCGGTTAGAGCTGGGAAGACTTGTTTCCGGTTGATTGCGTACTGCACTGGCCACCACACACCTGCTGACGTCCGCATCCATGAGGACATTTTAGAGGCTGATCGCAGCCACACGACGTGCCATTAACTTTGTCAAGCCGTTGACGAGTGTTTTGAGAGCGCCTAATTTGTACGTTATTGTTTTGTTGTTCGTCGAATGCTGCTTTGTGCCGTATTAAATTCAAGTGTTTTTTAGTTGTATTTTGAATGATACATTTATCATCAGTAAGATGAGACAACATCTACAATGTAGTTGATTTACACGCAGCAGCCTCACAGGTGTCACAGACTTCACGACGTTCGCTGACATTAACTGGCAGTCATTCAGCAGTCTAAATTTTAATCAATTATACGTTAATTTGCTGTAATATGGTGTGAGACCACTGTGTGCTAATAGTACTGCGTGGATTTGTAGAAGTGCAGCTGAGTTGTTGGGCAAGCTGGCAAGAGGACGGACATTGGTTTATTGTTGCTGGAGCACCAGCCAGCCAACTGCCACGATACGTCCTGGTAAAGCAGCAGTGTTAATCTATTACGATTTTGACTGCGGTTTTCATTGGTTTTTTACACAAAGACTGCGGTAGTTGTGCTTATACTTACTCTTCCAGTCTTTCACGTGCTGTTCAGAGGCGCTTCACAAAGCGCCTGCGTGGGTTGAGATATTTGTCATATACTGCACGCCTCAGGAAACTGGACCTCCCCACACTAGAGTTGCGGCGACTCTGGTTCGACTTAATACACTGCTACAAAATAGTGTTCGGGATATTTGCAGTAAACTCAG
>Ga0049105_1000294_pt1 | contig 15602 bp, 11 predicted proteins | sample WorMetvaBAHAMAS1_FD_61260 | JGI IMG/M metagenome (GOLD analysis project Ga0049105, IMG submission 61260) | Worm MetaG Olavius vacuus BAHAMAS.1 | ecosystem: Host-associated > Annelida > Digestive system > Unclassified | place: Germany: Marburg | collected 2013-04-09
TACAGTAGCGTTTCAGTGTAGTAGGAAGCAAAAACGCCAAAATTATGGGGTCCAAAATAATTACATTGACTCAAACGCCAAAATTAAGGGTGGCCAAAATTAAGGGTTCTACGGTATATCACAGTGGTTGAAGATAGACCTATAATGTGCGTAAACTATTGTCTCCCAGTTTCAGTCTTCTACTTTTGGCGAAAAATATAACGCATCCAGCAGCGCAGTCTCTGCGATAACTGAGCATCTTATCTCTTTTGTTTCTGTTAAGTTCTGCCGGTCTTAAAGAACTGTCAGTCAGTAAGAGGCCCTCGTGCCTTAGAATATGACCAATCGACTGTCTTTCCGTAATATCAACAGATTCCCTTTCTTTCCCTTATTCTAGTGAGTATGTCATTATTAGAGATTTTGTCTATCTTGCAGACGAGTAAGGTTTAATGTCCCACCAAACACATTATAGGTCATATTGGGGACAGGTTCTACCCATCAAATGACCCAACCAACATTTTCAAAGCACTGAAGGAAGATAGGGTCCAAAGGATTAGGCAAAGAGAAGGAGAAGAGAACCACATCTTGAAGACCTCCCAGCTTCTGTAGAGCAGGACAATAACACTGCATGTACAGTTGATGTTCGTAAATAATACTGTCAGCAGCGACAATGGCCAACAGTTACTGACCTCCTTGAAACTCATTCAGAGCATCCGCCAGAGCATCGATAGACTCTATGTCCAGGTTGTTTGTCGGCTCATCCTGATTGCACAAACATCTTTCACTTTACTTCATCATCAGTGATAATTTCAACATATTCATTCACCACATCATAACTGCTTATAGCAATTTTCAACGTATTTGTGGTTGTTGGACAGCTTAGAAACAAATACTGTGACATAAACAACAGCTTCTGTAATTCACATACGATTTCATGTACAAACGTGCAAATTAAATTCACGGTCAGCTGTGCAGCAAATATATGAAATTCTGGCACATGTGTATAATGTGTATAATACATTATAGAAATATTACTGACAAGTATTCATTGTCAAACTGTGCAGTACTTCACAGTAACATAATCTAAACAAACGTTGTAGTGATAGAAATCCATTCACCAATTTATCTACACCTGTAGCCTGTACGCAATGAATTATACATGTATCACAGACAACAGGCTCGGTGTGGCCCATCTACCACAAGCAATATTATGTACTACTTACTGATTACTACATCCCGCTCCACATGGGGCTTTAACCAGAGACCTGTTGCATGCATTGGATTACCAAATCTTTTTTCAACACTTAACGTCAAATACAGCGAATATGAAGCCAAATGGTCCAGGACTCGAGACTGTTGGTAGAGACACATACATATATGCAAGTTGCTTATCATCTTAAAATCACATCAGACACAGACCGCCTGCATAGAGAGCAGATACGTACCAGAATAAGAACATCTGGTCTACTGCATGACAGGTCTGCAAAGGCTACACGTGACTTCTGCCCACCAGACAGATCGCTGATAAGTATCGTGTGAGCATGGCCTGGCAGACCAAACCGACCCAACATCTTCCGACCGTCTTGATAGTCGAGGTTGTATTTACTCTGTTCAAAACAGTGTAACGGCTCCATAACTTACGTGTTATTTAGCATGCACGTATGACTACATACAAACAACCGACACCTCAAGCTTTGCTGCTAATGACAGTTTTAACACATACATTCACACAGCCATTTTTCTACAAATTTTCCACAAATAAAAATTTCAAATTTTCCAACCACACTTCGACACTTGACACTGATGTTGAGACAGTTTTGTAGCCAGCTAAAAACTCACCTGTTTGGTTTAACTTACAGAAGCGCTTCGTGACAGTTTAGGCTATTAGAGCACGCTTTATAAATACTTTATACATACATACAAACAGTGCTACATTAAATAATATGCATAACACAAAAAAGGCACAGAAAGTACACTCTACTCAAACAATATGCATAACCGCTGTTTCATATAGCACTGTTTTAGATTTCACACATCTCGCTCCATTTCAAAACAACATGCGAGTAGGGGGTCGAAAACCGAGGTTACTTTTGCACTCTGACCCGCTGTCAGCCATCTTGGATATGACTGCAAGTGAATTTTCACAATTACTCCAGGTACTTCTACAGGGTCTCATACTACCAGTGGTTAAAGTGCAAAATTCGAAGTGGGGTACAGTACATTCAGGTTTGGGCCCATGGTTGTGTGCATTTTCCTAGCATTGAAACAATTCAAGGTGGGGGAACGCTTTGACCCATAAACTGGAGGTGGGGGAACTGCGTTCCCTTGAGTCCCAAGACACTTTAACCACTGCATACTGCACCAGCCTGCTAAATTTCAAGACAATTGGGAAATGTGTAGCTGAGTCATCAAAGACTAAATAATATTTTTTGGTGGGATTTTTAGCCTTTTAGGGAGTGGTCAAATACTGACACAGGTGTTCTTAAAGGGAGTGGATCAATCTTCACCAAATTTGGGAAGGATAATGTCTGATAGGAAAAGTACAACAGTAAACCTTAAGGCCTACCGACATACAGGTGGCGTAAAATGTTAAGCACTAGCTCAGCATGGTTATGACAATGGTTTTGCATGACATTGTGACTTACAGCAACTGCAATCCAGCACATATAAGTATCCGCTGTATACACTGTCAAATTATGTTCAGCCATGGCAATTGAGCATTGCATCATATTCTACCAATCACATTTCTTCCCAGCGACTGCAGATAAAATAGTTTCAAAACTAACAAAATGTAACTACACTTTGTTATGTTGCTAATCATCTCTTACCACAAGGTATTCCACTGCTGAAATGCCGAGGTCTAACTGGTCACCAGAATGCTGATTATATTTACCAATTCGCTATGACACACACACACACAAATTTGACCATTGCTACCTTGACACACACAATGAGTACAATATCTATATACAGACTGCTATTGTATTTGAAGGCCGAACTAGCCATAACATGGATCATTCCCAAAGCACTGCTCCACAGAGCCAAATACCTAATTGACAGTAATCAGTAACTTAATTTACAGCAGGTTGCTAAACCAGGGCAACAACAGCAACATAACCTGAACACTCCAATCAACTAAACTAAACTAAAAGCTAGTGCAGTGGTCCACTAGTTACACTAATTACACTGACATGGAGCTCATCAACAGCCAGGAAATATTACTCGACTTAATCGGTTATTATATGCACACTGTACTCGTTAGTTAACATTTAAAAAATGCCACAACCAGCTGAAGTTCTCATCATTAATCATTATCATACTCAGTTGGTTGTTAACAGTGCTCAAAATCAAACATCACACATCAGATACACACCAGTCTGTGATTCTTTCGGCTTTCACCTTTTTGCTGTAAGAACAATTACTGCAACAGTTTTAATATTATACAGCGATGACAAAACAAACATTTTAAACTATCATGCAGCACTTGTCATACTGTGATACAGCCTAACATACAGCCCTGCATCCCAAACTTGCAATATCAGCAAGTTGAGAAAAACAACTAACATAACATTTACTTGATATGATGTAAATCACATACATAGAGTATTGTCAGTATTCATTAATTACCAACATAAAATATCACAACTCACCGGGTCTAGTTCACCAATCAGAAGCTTTAGCAACGTAGACTTGCCAACACCATTAGGACCGACAATGGCAACTGCAACACGATATTAACAGAGTTCACCAGTCATGGTATGTTCTTTGAAAAGCCAGAAAATTAAAAAAAGAAAATGAGTTTAGGTTTATCAGGAGTTGAGGTTTATAAGTTCAGCAAGAGTAATGAAATAAATAGTTGCTGTCTCACATCATGAAACTGTGCACACAGCAGCATCAATCAATTCAGAATGAACTTAGCCATCATTTATAGGTAATCCTAAAAAGTTTTATGGATATAAGAGGAAAGTCAAAATTGTTAATAAAAAGGTACACCAAGTTATGAACGAAAATGGGCACTTAACCAACACAGAAGAAGAAACGGCACAAGCTCTTGGTAACTTTTTTCAGCAGTGTTTTTGTAAAGGAATGTACTGGGAATACTAGTACAGATGAAGTTACTGGAATGTCCAAGAACAGTGTTATGCTCATGACACACTTGCCAGAAACCAGCGCGAGTTTCCGACACGAGTTGCAACAAAATATGTGCTAGTTTCCAGCGCTAGTTTTCAACGAGAAAACATGGCAAAACTCAATAAATACAATATATTACTATAAAAACGATGTTTACAACATATATTTACAGACGAGCAGATCGACAAAACTGACCAATCACAGCGCTCCGTTTATGCCGGATTCCAGCGTAGAATAGAGCATTGCGCTATATCGTGCTAGATTCCCGCACGAGCTAAACACCAGCGCTGGAAAGCATGTCACATTTGCGAGTTTCCAGCGCCGCATTACTCGCGCGAGTTTCTGGCGCGCGTTTCCGGCAAGTGTGTCATGAGCATTAGACTTGTCACTGATGAAGACACAGTCATGAATAAACTCCTGAAGCTGAACGTGGACAAAGCACATGGACCAGACAACATTCATCCGTCAGTCTTTGAGAAACTGTGTACAGGCTGTACCATGGTGATGTGACGAAGCTGATAAAAATTCATCGAATGCAAATGCAAGTGTTAAGTTACGAACAGAGGCATTTATTTTATCAATCGGAAAGTAATAGACTGGTTTAGGTCAATTAAATGATTGTAACGATATGTTATTTCCTAAAGTTAATAAAATAAGTGTTCATATTAGTGCAGTGCAACACATCATTTAGCAAAAATTATGTTGCAAATTCAATAACTGTAGTTTGTGTGATAGACTGAATCCATCAACCTCAAGTACAAGATCACACCCATCAGCCAGTGCAGTTAGTTCTCATCTGTCAATGGCAGTCATGATTAGATGTACATGCACAGTACCCTTGCACCTGCCAACTGCAAGTCCCTGTCCCATATGGGTGACACTATACTGTCAGTTTCAACCCAATCTATTCACTTCACTAAAACCATAAACCATGTTTTTATGGCAGGAACAATAAATGAGCAACTTCACTTTGAAACAATGTGTGCATTTCAAAAAGTGCTAAAGCTAAAGTAGTGATAGAAACTTACTTCATCAAAAGCAAAAATAACAGAAATTCCTGAATATGCAGGTGGGGTCCCCTAACAGGTAGCAGTAGTAGTGTAGAGGCTTAACGTCCCACTTGACACATTATAGGTCATTTTGTGGACCGGTTTTTACGGGTCAAATGACCCAACCAACAGTGTGAAAGCACTGAAGGAAGACACAAGACTAAACTGAACCAAATACAACAAAACACCGAAATCCATCTTAACCGAGGAATACAGATTACACAAAATAAACACAACAAACTAAACCCAGGTTCGGTCGCTTCCTACGACCTCCGGCCTATTTTCTTATGATACATCTTCTAATTTTGCAACAAGGCCCAAGCACTGACTACTCACTTCGAGACGTCATGTCAATACCAAAGTCAAGCTCAACGAACAGTGGTTTTTGTCCATCATATGCAAACGTAGCACCTGCAGTGAAACACAGATATTTAATGCATAAACAGCTTATAACTGACACATGCATGAACAACGTCTGTGGAACACTGATGATGAATGTCATCCAGTGCCTCAGTGGTGTTTCTGCGATTGTGACGCCGTCTACAGATGTCATGACTTACTTAGTTACACTGGTGTGAACCACATTACCAGCTAGTAAATATTATTGTGCTTGATCTGTGTTATATGCATACGATACTCATCAACACTAACAATGCCACTTTTATGTGCCAATTATAATCATTAACACTACAATGACATTTTTGCCACAATCAGCTGCAGTTACAATCAATAATCATAGAGCACGAGAAGCAAAAGTGAACGACAGATTCTTTGTGTACAACAGACGCACCATATATGCCAAGAATTGGTGGATTCAGTGGCGGAGGATTTGGAAACGTAAACTTGACGACATAGTCACGTGGGCGTTGCAGCAACTCGGTAGGCCGACTGTCATCTTCAGACAGCTTCTGCTTCGTCTGATTTTTCTGCTGTTTCCGTGTCAGTGCCTCCTTCTGCGCTTTTTCCTACATGAATATGAAATGAAAACATTTTACAATTCCTCCACAACAAAAGCATCAGTCTTCATGACTGTCGACATGATATGTCACTGCCAATGTGCCCCTGTACAGTGAAATGGTTGCAGCCTAGTTTACAAATGTTTTGCAATTATTACAATTTTCTTGCTTCATACTGGACTGTCAAAGGATAGACATGTCATAACAGTTTGGATCTGCTCAACACATCACTGTATGAAGTAGCTGCCAGTGCCAACCTCTACATAATCAGCATATGTATTATGCTGGAAGTTGTAATTACAGTCTGTTAAGGGTCTGAAGTGCGGTGCTGTGTATATGATATATTGTCTTTCTGGCTATGACCAATCCTTAATGCACCTCCTGTGGTCAGATCACCACAAATATTGCTGAAATTAACGTTAACAATCTTACACTGCCAACCAAATTACGAAAGTTAATAATCAACACATGGGTATATAGGGATACAACTGATAATGCCAAAAAACGTGAATTGCACGCCTCTACAAAACACGATTAACAATATTTTACTGACTTCCCTGTGTTGTAAAGCAAAATATGTGTACTTTACATAGAGAGGCTTGACTGCATAAGCAACTTATCACTAAGCTGACAGTAAACACACACTTACAGCCTGTTTGGTAGACTTGCCGGCAGCCTTCATCTCTTTCAGCTGCTTCTCTTGCTTCTCAAATGCTTTCATCTGCCGAACTTTTTCTTGAGAATGCATCTTCTTGAACGTTGCTGGAAAGCAGAAACAATTAACATATCATGACACTAAAACATTCAAAATGTACTGACACCATAAAATACTAAACTAAACATGAAGTGTGATTAAATTTTATTTCAGCAACAACTATCTGAATTATCTGTTATCAGCAAAAATGCCTACTTTACAATAAATCAGTGTCACGAATGCAGATCAAATATTTACCATAGTTTCCACGATAATATTTGAGTTTCTGCTGATCCAAGTGAATTATGTCCGTGCAGACATTGTCAAGGAAACTCTGATCGTGAGACACTATCAGCAGTGTTTTCTTCCAATTCTGCAGATAACTAGTAACATCACACACAACAGCTCAGTATGGTAGATGACCGAAAAACAGAATGACCTAACAAGACCAGTGCAATCATAAGTTTACCTATGTCAAGAATACTGATAGTAGAAAGCATCCAGAAAGTGCAAGCCTCTACCAAGACTGACCATAGATAGACAGAGTAAGGCTTAACGTCCCACCAAACACATTATAGGTCATATCGGGGACAAGTTTTTACGGGTCGAATGACCCAACCAACTGAAGGAACAGAGGTCCAAAGAATTAGGATTCAATCCCATCAGGTCCACCCCACTGTGCTCACAATAATACAACAACTATGCAGTATGAAACAAAGTACACACAGATAAACACCAATAAATCTACACACAGTGAAATGCGCCCAGTGTGACAAAACCCAATCCAGAGAACTGTAAGAACTGCTCATCTAAGTGTGCTTATGACTGTGCACATCTTCAGAACACAATACAACACAGAACAGTTCAGATAATCTCCCCTCTTACCTCGAGACAAACATCATAGCTCAGATGTTGTCTATCGCTATCGGAGGGGAGGGGGTAGCAGCAGCAGCAGCAAAAATGAATATTATTTAGGTGGCATTATCGCACTGCAGCTGCAAGACCACGGTACATTGTACAGTGGGTAACCAAGATTGACCAACATTAAACGAGTTCCTGAGGTGTAACCCTGAAAATTACTGTACATGATATGGCTAACAAGTATGTACACAAACACACAGATTTAAACATTTAAGTGTCTCAGCCAAATATGTTCAACTTGGTTCAGAACTTTTGATTTGAAGTCAATGTAAGGATGTTTTAGTCAATTGCACTCGCTTGCTACACGCACTGCTGTTACTTACTTTTTATCTGCGGAGATCAGATCGCATAAGTTGCCACGACAATCTGACGTCAGGAACTGTCAACTAAAGGGGATTCAAGTGATTGTGCCAGTCAGTCGGTATGTTGTGGCAGACTGCCAGAGAATTTTAACAATTCATTTGTTAAAAGTTTATTTGTTTTAAACGATAACTGTTGGAGCGGATGTCCGCGAATCTCGATACCAGTTGTGAAATCGCATCACAGTCGCTACCACGGTAAAGGACGTGATGTTGTCGTCATATCGACTGGTGAGTCCAGACAAACTCGTTGGAACGTAAAGTTGTCAACTACCCGCAACACCACAATGTTCGAGTAGTCACAACTCTTCCTAAATGAGTGTTTCATCGCGTAGAGTTGTCTTCGAGAAGACACTGGCCGCCACTGACTTGCGTTCTACGAACGGTGTTGGTGGAATTCTGTATCCAACAGCGGAGTGTCGTCGTGGGTGAAGTGCTTGCTGCGTGTTTTGATCGCTTTTTGCTTCTTTTAGTATTTTTAGTTCGTGGAGAATTATATTCGATTTGTTGAGTAAAACATTGGAATTGCATGAGAATGTAAGGTATTATTGTTCATAGAATTTCGTGAATATAATTTTCCTTTTTTTTATAAACTCTACATCAAGTTGTTGTTGGAGCTGAAATGAGCTAAGTTGATTAGAATTATATTAGTGAGGGGACTTGTCCAAATGTTTTCTTAGTCATCAAGAAAACATTACAGTAGTGCATCTACAGTCAACTTCAACCAAAAAATACAGTTCAAGCCACTGGGTTAGTCGGCGGTGTCACAGTGCACTGAAAGTGTTGTAGGCCTCTATAGCATAAACCACCTCTTGCATAAGTCCAAATAATTATATCACCATCTTCTTTGGGAGTTACTTATGTTCAAGAAACTACAGATAATACATCAAAAAATGCAAAATAAAACAAAGTAAGCAAGTAAATAAGCTTATATTAATATTACTTCTTCTGTGCTGAATCTAACTCTTGGCCTTATCACTTATGTCATCACTGAACAGGTTTCACACGTTACCACTTTGCCAATAAATTTAACATTCTCAAAAATTTCACAGCAAGTTTTAAGACTACAACACACTGAATCTTATTGCTGTTACTGCAACAGACTTCTACAACCGGCAGTGCAACACACTTCTCATGTACAGGTTAACTACAATAAGCAAAATAAACTGTAGCTCACATAATGCAAGTTAGCCAGAGTGCAAAGTATGACAAAGTGTATAAAAAAAATGCACAAAACAAGGGTCAAAAATTTGGTACAATACTGATCAGCATATATTACACACTACACAGAATCGTACATGAATCAGTACCGAGTATAAAGTGAAACAGAGTAAAACACAGTACAAAGTGTGGAATCATACTTATCAAGCCAGATGACCGCATTAAGGTCCAAGTGATTTGTAGGTTCATCAAGCATCAACAATGTTGGCTCTAGAAACAACGCCCTACAACAGCCAATAGATACTTGTCAGCATGAAGAATCCACACCCTTTCCTTTCCAACTGAAAACATGGGAGGTGCAATGACGGCCAATGATCAAGATTGTTGTATTATTTACCACAATTGTACCCAATCGCATGCCATCATTATTCATATGACAGGTTCTTGGAGTTGAACTAGGGCCTGCTGGATTAGGTTTTTGCTTCAGTTTAGTTTTGTATTTTTGTGTACTTTCTCTTGGATGCTGTGAGTTTGGTTGTCAGTAGCAGTGCAACCAACTCATCTCTGAAATGACCGGTTATGTGTTGAGTGGGATGTGAAACTATACTCAAGCACTCACTCATAACAAAACAACAACATTGGGCTCTGGGTAGTCCCTGGAACTGCCGCCATCCGCCGCTGCCGCCAGTCGACGAAGCCCCAAGTCGAAGTCAAGTCGATGAACCATCGACCCGCCGCCGATTGCGCTCCTCTCCCCCCTTCTGCTCATACAAAATTAACTGTGCAGTAAAAACTGACTGGGTATAAAAGCTCAGTGCAGCGGCACTCTGGATTCTTTCTGTCTTTCAGCTGGTGCTGTTAAGCGTTTAGTACGTGATAAGAGTTTTGCGCAAATGGCTTCCAGACTTCCTGAACGCATTCGACGTATCCGGACGCTGACCGACTTCTGGGTCAGGGTCCTTGCCGATCGACGTCTGTGTGAGACCTGTTCGTGCATTTTCGGCATTCAGGACGTCTTCAGCTGTCGTTTTCCATCATCTGTGCTGTGTGTTCTGGTTGTGATACATTGCTGCCGCTTCGAGTGTCTGATGATCTAATCATTGTGGTGCCCAACATTACAAGAACTTGCCAGAGTGTTGAGGTGTGTGTGATCTGTTTTGTGGGATTAAGAAAAATTTCGGACTTTCATTTTAGCGGGATTTGGGAGTTTTCTGGATTCAGGCCTTTAATTATACGGCAAAAGCATAGGGCTCGGGTTTAAGATTAGCAGCACTTGTGATTGAACTACACTTAGTTGTTTTAGGTAAAATTGGGTTATTAAAACTGGGGAATTAAAATTATTATTAATCTCTTCACCGGATAGTTGATCATAAAGGTCACTCAAGGTCATAACTGGGAGGATGCATCACCTGAGATCCGGGAAGACAACTTCCTCTGTCTCTTCTACGAGACCATAGTCAGAAGAGACTCATGACTCTGCCACTGATGTTAGTGTTTCACTCTCCCCTCCCATACATTCACCGCAGATAACATCTTCAGAGGCCATGCCGATACTGGCCAGTCAGGAGAACGTGACTGACACCGATTTGCTCGGTGTGGCAGATACCATGTTAAGTCTAGGCACAGAAATTATAGCCCCAAACACAGCACCACAAGCTCTTTCAAACCCCTCCCTTTCAGAAGTATACCAGAGCACAAACTGAACAACCACCTGACGACATACAAGGTGAACAACAACCAACAAACTGCCATTTTTCATGTGCAGTTAGATAACACATTACAGACTAAAACATAAAAATGCCTTTTGCCATGAACAGCACTCATACCTTGCTAATGAAACTCTCATTCTCCAACCACCTGAAAAGTTTTTCGTTGCCCGCTCCATCATTGGTTTTGTAAAGCCAAGACCGGCCAATATACGACGAGCTCTTGGCTCGGCGGCGTCAGCACCAATGGCTGCCAGCTCTTCATACACCTTCAGTCAACAACATCAACAGTCAACACCCAATGAACACCAATGACAAAGTAAAACTTTTTAGAACAAATTGTTCACATAAAAACATAACAGAAAACTATAACATCAATTCTGCATTCACCAACCTGCCAGCGTATACCTAAAATTCACTGTTTGAAGTTTTACATCATATAATAACACATAGTGTACAAATAAAATAAAACTGAAAAAATAGATACAGTTAAATTGTAGATATTTTCCTGAGGAGTTTATAAATCGTTAATAAATCTCTATGGACGAGTCCCATAATATTACAATTATAACACAAACAACAATGTAACTAAAAATAGAGAATTATATGCTTTAGAAAACTACTAACATAAATACAGTTTCAATATTCAAACAGCATTTGAATACACGGTACCACTCACATTTATCAAATTCGGATATTACTCTTTCAACACATGTAAAGAAAACTTAATTCCCCGAACTAAAATAAGAAAACGCTGTAAAAGCAAGCCACTGCGGAGCAAGCTCACTCTCGATGAACTTTGAGTTGACACAATTCCACCGATCCGGTTCATCAGAACGCGCATCAAACGTCGATCAAAAGTCTTCTCACGACACAGCAGAACATTCGTCTGGGAAGAGTCAATTCAGAACTCGAATGCCGTAGCGCTGTGGGTAGCAGTTGGCTTCAGTCTTACCGATGAGTTCGTCCACACCAGAATATCATGTCTGGAACGCTGGTTACGACAATGATATAACTTTCTTACTGGCAACAAGGTCATGGACGTTCGTCTAATCAGTTTCCAGTTCTCACATATCTTATAGCAAACGTTTTGCTACAAATTATCGTGGCAATAAGCCACCTCCAATCACTGTCCAAAATCTCTCATCGGAATCTCTCCTGAAGTCATCGTCATCATGGCAACTATCTGTGATGCAAGCACATTTGAACTAAAACATCCTTACATGAATGATATCAAAATCACTTTTGTTTTCTGTACAATAATGATTAAGACAAGTGTATCCGAACTATCACCTCTTTTAGTCTTTCACCATGATGCTCGCCCTGTTTCCCTCTCTGTGCCTCAAGCCGCTGCCGCTCCTCTATCAACGCTAATCGTTTTTTGTCTGCATTGACGACTGCATCAATGGCCTTAGTGTCATCAGCAGTGACCTCTGTGTACAGCAAAAACATTTCATTCATTCACCGTATTGCCGATGATGTGCGTACATAACAATAACAGAAATAGTAGATAAATGTAGATGACTGACAGGCAGGTGTGTGACTCACTGTTCATCTGTCTTATTCACAGCCAGCCATCCACCTCTAGAGTTCGCATCTCATGCATCCTATATGGTCAGACATGACAAAGACACCCGTCACCATAACTGTGCAGTGGAGGAAAGACTGGTTGTCCGCTTCTGTAGTCTTCAACTACACTATTGTAACTAACTCTATCAACTACCATATAGCAGCTCTCGACCTGCCTCATCGCACATGGTCACTGCTTAATCATTTATGGACAGGCCAAAGTCCATGTCTAGAAAATCTGCATTGAAAAAATTTGACATTGCCAAATGAGCTGTCTGAATGTGGACAACAGCAGACCATAAACCACATAGTCGACGCTTGTCCGTTCACAAAATATAAAGATTGAATGCAATCACTCCACGATGTTGACAACGATAATAATGAGCTCAGTTAGTGTGAATTACATATCCTCAGATGCGCTCATGGCACACAAACAAACAATGCTTTAGTCTCTGCACAAATGTCTGCAGTAACTGGCTGCTAACTACAGAGACTGAAGCACTCATAAAAAGAATGAACAGAAAATTAAGTCCACATGTTTTAATGTTCACGTACCTTGTTCACAGAGAAGCAGGTCAATGTTCGGAGGAATGTTCAACACGCGCGTTGAAATGTGCTTCAGCAATGTTGTCTTGCCGTGACTGCAAATAAAATCCACACGCACAATTAGCACACACAGGGACACCAAGCATATTACCAAATATAGTGGAAATAATATAATGGTACAATAGAGAAAGAACATCACCTAGCACCTTAGCGACACATGATAACTAGCAAACCTCCCACGCAGTTCAATTCAAACTGTTCAGTGCCAGATCTACAACGAGCTGCACTGGCCTGACACAAGGCATACAGCTTGTAAAATACTACTCTGGCAATGTCCAAAAGTTTCTGTACTGGAAATCTTTAGGACACCACTGGCTGATTCAGGAAAACCTGAAATATGGCTATAAAATGATTGTATATGTATGCATGTGTGTGCATTGCATGTATGTGTGTAGGACGAAAAAGTACTGTAAATCTCCAAAGAAGCAGCAAACTGGCAGCACAGGCTGACATGACGACACTGACTTAACGTAACACCAGGCATTACAAATACTAGCGGCCAGCATGTGCAAGCAAAACGACACTTCAAAGTTCATATCAGTGTACTACAGTGCCACATACCCATTAGGACCAACTAGTCCATATTTGCGACCATTTGTTATCTGAAGCGTGGCATTAATGAACAACTCTTTCCCACGAGCTGATATCGAGAATCCTTCTACCTGTAACATACATGGACAACACATCACATCCCATTTCTCAGCATCGTATGACAAATTCTTATAGATTGGATTGAGCAAGGTTTAATGTCCCACCAAACACATTATAGTTCATATTGGGGATGGGTTTTTACGGGTCAAATGACCTAATAAACAGTGTCAAAGCACTGAAGGAAGATAGGTCCAAAGGATCAGGCTTCAATCCCATCAAGTCCACCCCACCATGCTCACAATAATACAACAACTACGCAGTATGAACAAAATACACACAAATAAATGCAAATAAATCTATGCACAGTGAAATGGGCCCAATGTGACAAAACCCAATCCAGAGAACTGTAAGAACTGCTCAGTGCTCATCTATTTGTGCTTATGACTGTGTATGGCTTCAGTACACAATACAACACAGAACAGTTCTGATAATCTCCCCTCTTACCTCCAGTCAAGCATCATAGCTCAGATGTTGTCTATTGGAGGACATGGGGTGACAAATTCTTATAGATTGAAATTCACTAATTATCAGCTGCTAAGAAAATGGATCAGAGATGTGCAGACTTTTTAACATCTATCAGAAGCATTTACAAAAATAACTACCACCAACAATTCTGCCAACAGTTGCCTGTGCCAGTCTGAGTCAGTTAAGAAAAAATACAAAATAAATATTATTACACAATGCAAGTCACCACAAAAGCATTTGCTTGAAAATACAATAGCAGTTTTCAGTTGTACCTTAATGTCTTGCTGGTTCTCTAATGCAGCCACCTTAGCACCAGTCTTTTCTGCCTGGCAGACCGAGAACTGAGCATTTTCTTGTGAAGCTATCTCCTTCTCAAAATTTTCCTGAAAACACAATTAACTGGTCACTCAATACAACAGTTAAATTTTTTTTTAAATCTACAGTTGTTCTACACACCTATGATGTCTTTTATTTTAGAAAATAAAAACAATAGTTTATAATGAAAACAATACACATTCACTGTCATTCAGCACAAGCATAATCTTTGGATTCTAAATGGAGGTGTCAAAGACAAAAGCAAAGATCTAACAATAACATAATTCTAAAAACTACAATGAATACAGGCAAAATACTACTTTTCATTGCACACGTGAAAAGAATCAACTGACATAAAAACAGCTGATTTCACATAAAGTATTCACACAGTTAGGCCTATAAAGCAATTTATGAAGTTATTCCTGAAAAGCCCCTGCCTGGCCTATTCGTATAAATTTTCGGATGCATGATGATTGTGCCATCATAATTACCTGTCACACTTTGTGTCATGTGGTTCATGGTCTATTAAACTTTTGACACCCCCAAATTACCATTTTATACCAACTTTGTGTATCACACGACAACAGTGGAAACATTAACTGTGCTACATTGTAGTGATGGCACGATACAGCCATAAGGGACACGATTCGATACGATACGATATCACACAAAATATCGCGATACGATACGATACGATCCAAAAGTGCTTCACCATATGTAAGAACCGCAAGCAAGCAAGCAGCAGCGCATAACACTGGAGCACCGTCGTTCTGCCTATCAACACTGTCACCGCTGCAGGTGCCTGGATACTGGCCGACCGGCGAGGCGACGGTCGTGGGCGACCGGCGCGGCGACCGTCAGCGGGCGGGCGGCCGGTGTTCCTTGAAGTCCAGGGTTATTCAGAAGGGCTTCTGTGAGCCAGGCGGTCGCATGGATTATGTATCAAGTCATGGGATTTGGGCGGGAGGATGGCCGCCACTCGGAGGGTCGTAGGCGGAGCGTGGTGTAATCAGTGAAGGGTGACGGTGTATACTGAGTGA
>Ga0049105_1000295_pt1 | contig 15586 bp, 14 predicted proteins | sample WorMetvaBAHAMAS1_FD_61260 | JGI IMG/M metagenome (GOLD analysis project Ga0049105, IMG submission 61260) | Worm MetaG Olavius vacuus BAHAMAS.1 | ecosystem: Host-associated > Annelida > Digestive system > Unclassified | place: Germany: Marburg | collected 2013-04-09
TAGATTATATAAAACAGACAGATATAGGCTTTATTCACACGTTAAACAAGCGTATCATATCAGATGATCATGCTGCAATGCCTTAGCCAGCATATGCAGTTGTGACAAGCGTAGCATGTGGTCGACATCTAATTACATAAGGAGTTTATAAACAGAGTTTATACACATGGCAATCTGCAGTCAATAAGGCACCATTGATTCAAAAAGTGACATTAATAAGACTGTTCACTCATTTGCTCATTCACAGTTTTGAATGGCATTCTGTCTGTCAGAAATTCTTGGCATTTTTCTGTGCCATCTGTCAACAGAATTTCCTGTGCCTAAGAATAACTGATGGCAAAGTTGTCTACACAAGAGACAAACGGACAGTTATGCATAAATGGACCAGACTGCATGTCAGAGCAGTCTAGCAGTAACATGTCTGAGTGGAGCACGTGAGGTCCTAGCATCAAATACCACTGTGGTCAGCTGTGTGTTTATTACAAGTCACTATGACACCCTCGGGCACAACAAAGCCGAAGTTGACTCAGCTTTCTAGCCTCTGAAAAAAGGTGAAATGAGTAATAGCTTTCATGGTGACTAACGACAACAACCGGCAGTGGTGGGCGTAGATGACAGCAGTTTAAAGGCAGACTCTTAGCCCACAAATTGGCTCTGTCTGAGGGCTGGGTTCTACATTCACGAAATGAACGCTGGCTATTCAAGTGCACATAAGGCAGGAGGCACGTCTGATAGGTTTGACAGATGGTGACTGAAGATGCACCATATAACTGGACTTACTTACTTACTCCCTATTTTTTGCTAATTATAAAATTAAATCAATGTACATGAGAATCAGACTGATTTTAATGAACACAAAAAATCAGCTAACTGCAAAATTAGTAGTAAAAATAACAGTAGCATACCAGCTTGCCCGGAGAACCCAAGCTTTCGAACAACTGACTGTGAAGGTGCTAAGCCTCTCCAGTTAGCCGACTGCACAGATATTTTGTATTCTTTGAACATTTCTTGACCCCCAATGACTAGTTCACTCTGCTGCCAATTGGTTACATTGATCTTAAGCTCTGGTGCAGTTCTTATATCTTGTCGTTTGTAGCTGACGATGTAGTAGAAGCCTTCGCCGTGCTGGTCTGACTTCCGTATTGGCTGAAAATACGTACACACATATTCATTGCTATGTCACGCCAAAAGTTCACATCTGATTATGCTCCGTCATCTGTAATTACTTCTATACAGAAGTGTACATGTATATGTACTGCTATGGCCATGCATGAAGACAAATAATGGAGACCATAGTTGTTCAACTCATGATCACCTTTTATCTGGATGGCTTGCTATATGATCTGCAGTCAACAGACCATCTTCAGGAACAGACTGTCTGACACCAACATGTAAAAAGCGCATTTGCAGCTAATGCAAATTTGGGATTTTATAAGTGACACAGATGTGAAGAAAAACTGCTGCTTTATAACATCGTGTAAGACCCATCATTCACGATACACAAAACGGCAAAAATTAATATCATAACATGACAATAACATAAGTACAGTGCAGGACAGGACATGCAAGGAAGTCACAAAACAGTTACATTTCACCTATTTAGGGAGAAGACCCCACTGTACCAACTGAAACCAAAATTTGCACAGGGAGACTCCACACATGTGCAATGTTTCAAAACTAAATTTTCAGGGATTACGATTTTACAGGGGGTCAAACTTTTCATTTTCCAATTGATTTTTGCAAAGCCAATTACTGCTTACTGTTATCAACCTGTTGTTTTTGTTGTTATTATTATTATCATTATTATTACAAACAAACATCATTATAGGGCCATGAGTTACAAACAAACTTCAAGAGCACTTGTCATCATTACAGTGTAGTACATACCTCCCATGTGACAACAAGCTCGTCCGCCCCTCGACTAACGGAGCATACGTCCGACGGATTTTTATATGGGATCTGCTCAGGCGTCACACAGATTTTAGAGAACGCACTGCGTTCACTAAGCCCGATCGAGTTGCTAGCCTGGACACTAAACGTATAGTTAGTCCATGGATTCAGACGGACGGAGGCATAGTCACGGCTTGCAGACACTCGCGTTCCTTCGGTGAACAGGTCCGGCTCGTCAAACGACGTGTTGTAGTAGATGATGTAATGACTGATAGGATCGTTGTTATCGCTGCCTGGTGTCCACACAACCTCAGCACTCTGTGAAGTACAACTTCTCAGGTGGATGTCATACGGAGGGTCTGGCCGACCTGCACACAAGCAGCTCAGGTGAATTTTTTATTTCTGATCACCAAACAGCGCCGGCAAATTCTTCATCACTCAACACACCGTTGAAGAAAACTTCGTTATACATAAATTTTTTCTCGCATATTTCTACTTAGTTCACATTTAACCAAGAGGTGTAACACACTAAGCAATGTGTAACAGAGCAAGCAGAATAATTATGCAATAACAGACAATTAAGGAGGCAAGATAATGATAATAATAATAATCTTCGTTTAATATCAGTCAAGTCATAACGCTCAACCACATAGTACACAACAGGCTGTCATGCAGGACAGCAATGATAAGCCTACACTGTCATGCAGGACAGCAACGAGAAGTCAGACATGACCCGTTTGTAACAAGGGGATCACACAGTTTTTACCCGCCACCCACACATGGACCATAGTGTCTGTAGGTACTCCCCAGTCGCAAGGCAACCGCCCTTTGACAGGTACCAAATTATACTGCTTGGTGACAGAGGCACATAGGTGTGAGAAACTTGCCCAGACTTTTTACACCGTGGTGCCCGCCTGAGACTCAAACCTGCGACCTCTTGATCACAAGTCCGACACTCTACCACAACACCATGACACCAAGATTTTACTGAATGCACCGAGTTCAGTAAACCTAAGTGAGTTGCTAATCTGGACACTGAACATACAGTCAGTTCACAGATTCAGACAGCAGCTGAGTGTGGACTTGTGATCATCTAGTGAATCGGTCCAGCCCGTCAAACTGGAAAAGTCACAAAAGTCACTTTGCATCTCAACTGGGCTTACTGAGTGCAGTGCATTCGGTAGTATCTTGCTTCCTTAAGTACTTTGTAAATCTGATGAAATTCAGAAATTCAGACAAGTAGTTTGTAAGATATCATGTTCACAAACTTCCAGTATATGATCGCGAACAGACAAACACACAAACAGCCCAAAAACAGAACAGTAAAATAAAATACCGGTAATACAAATAGCGGTTACTGGTCAACCTGGCTAGAATCTTATCAAAGAGTTTTTATCACTGAACACAAAAGTCTGGAAGTTGACAATTATGAGATCATTCACATAGGTGACTGGTGACTGCGACTTCATGAGAGCTGTTTGCTGATGTAGCTTGTTAAAAGGCATCAAGTAACACGACAGTGGTAAATGTAATGAAAGTGTGTTGATTTTAAGTGCGTTCAAAAACTGACTAAGAGCCGGCTTAGTCTAACACACCGTGCAAATAAATCCAGCCGTTAAGCATAACAACAGATGTTATCATCATGGTCAATATTATGACAGAATACTACGTGCAGATTTTGAACGAGCGGTAGTGTTAAACAAGTGAGCGTCAATGCCACATCGAAATGTACGTCTCCACCATTATAGCATTCACACTGCTGTATGCATATGACCTTGACCTTTGACTTTTGACCTCAAAAATCTTTTCAGCAATTTCCACTCACAAGATGAATATTCGTGGCAAATTTTACTGAAATTCGTCTCCTAAGCAAAGAGATACCGTATCACGCGAAATCGGACAGCTGGGCAGACAACCAAAAACATAATGCCTTGCTTATTGCTGGTGGTGGAGGCATATAAAAGTAAACATGGATCACAGTATTTTCAAACATATGCTACATTTAAGTGTGTTAGACTAAGCCGACTCCTGGCTTTTGAATGCACTTTAAATCACTGCACTTTCATTAATGTTCAGTTATCTTCCCACTATTGTCTGGACAATCTTTTCATCCAAAACCACGAATGGATATTTTACAAGTCAGTACAGTAACATTCTGTATAGTTACTAGAAAGTTACTGATCATTTATTAATGGCTGTGTAAGTAAGAAGTGGCAGCTGTCGTACCTCTGACAGTGAGTTTAACGGTGACGGCATCCCAGTCCAGATCGGTACTGGCATTGCAAGTGTAGCTGCCTGTGTTCTCAATCTGAGCCTGCGTGATCATCAACGGTCCAGATGACTTGTCAGGTGGATCATACTGGGCGACGTTTGTACGCGAGCCTAACTCGATCTTCGCACCATTCATCAGCCACGAGATCTTTAATTTGCGATGCTCTAGTGAATCGGTGGTTGCGTTACACTGTAGAGTGACATCGTCGCCGACGTTGACTGTCTGGTTCGCAGGCGGTGCTACTATGGTTGTCTTCCCTGTGTATCGGCACATACACACATAACACACATAGTTATAACTGGCATAACAATAACAGTATTCACCTGTAGTGCACCCTTATGATCAGAACAAATGCACATTCCACGGCTGTTAATCAGGTGCTCATAGTTATATTCAGCAGCAAATAAAAAGCGTTCACTAATATGAAAATGAAATGTGTCAATTAAATGAAAAGTGTCCCTAATACAGACGTCTTTTCTACATATCAGCACGCACAGTACTAATACGAGTAAGTCTAGCCACCTCATATAATCGCCGACAAAATCACTGAAGATTTTCGAGTTCAGATAAAATATGTTAAAAATTATTTTGTAAGCTATCAGTGGCAGTTTCAGGGAAGGAAAACTGAGCACTTGGGGGTTCATTTTACTGACCACGCAACATAGTAAAGTGTGGCATTTGCTACGAGAATGTCTGTCTGTCTGTCTGTCCATCCATCGGTCTATCACACTCCTCAGCTATGCCTAAATGGTTCTAGAAATCAAAATAGTGTACACACCATTAAACAAAGCAATGTTTCTAGTCCGCTGAGTGCTGATGCCAAATTTGACAGTTGTTGAGTCTAGAGGTTCAACCCAAACGTCGATGTGGCAAGCTTTTCACTGGTGATCTCATACTACGTTAAAGAGAGGTACCCCCACTCGAAACTGAAAATTTGACCAATTATGTGCGATAACTTGATAACAGTGCAAGACAGGATGTACATTACAACTACAGTGTATTCACTAATAGGAAGTGACACACAACATTGCGCGGCCATCTCAGAAACAGTGAAGCTCTTGTTGGGGGGAGGAGGTACAGGACACTAAGTGAGCTTTTACCCCCAAACAGTGGCTGCCGCCAACCCCCGACAGAACAATGCCTTATAATGCCAACTTCCCCTCCCCCCGACAGAACAAATAAATGGGGATAGATGGCACCTGTATCCTCCCAGTTATCTTGCTCTGCTACCACTACTGCACAAGGCCCAGTTAGTCCTATCAGAACCTACTGCTATTATTACAGTTATACTACCACAACTACTCTCCAATTACACTTGGCCGCTATAAGTTAGGGTCTCACAAAGGTCTCGCTAAGGGATATTTTAGGAACTGCTAGAGTGGGTTTTTCCAAGCCATGGACCAAAAAATAATAATATCTGTGTTTGTGCAAGTTAACAAGAAGTCCTTACGTCTGACTAGCAGAAGACCGTTGACCGTTTCATGGCCAAACTTGTTTTCAGCGATGCAGTAATAACGTCCATCATCATCCTTTCGTATGTCCTGAAAGCCAGAAATAATTCTCTCACTCATTAAGTACGTTTACTGAAAGAGACAGTCCAGTTTGCAGCTTAAGAATCACTCAATATAAACAGTCACAACACTCTTCTATATCTGAGTGATCGAAATTAGATAACTTTGCTGCACTAAAACTAAAGGCTTACGCTCAACTTAGAACAGAATTTCAGCCAACAATGAAATAATTATACCGAACACAATATACCACGCACGCAATTGTGATAATTATGCATGCTTTAAGCATCTACTCACAGAACATTTGTTTGAGCGAGGCTGCAGCAGATAACAATATGTGATAAAAAAATGGTGTGTATGAATTTTATTGCTAATCGATCGTGCAATACGACGATAACTGGGTCATGCTGTATTCGCTAGTAGAAAAATACAGAATGACCCAGTAATATTTCCTGTGATTGGACCATCAGTCTTAGCGCAGCCAATCAGAATGATCCAGCTAGCAAAACGTCCTTCGCCTTTCAGCGCCGGCAGCAAACAGCGTATTAGTACAGTTAGTACAAAAGTAGTACCAGTACACGCCAAGCAGACATCATCACGTCAAGCCCACTGCCACGCCGCCCGCAGCAGAATGGGAAAGAATAAGTAATCGAGACTTTGTGGTATTTAATACGTACAGCAATCACAGGCATACCTGGTTACTTTCTGAAGCAATGTAGTATATGCTGAACATAATATTGCACAAATAAATTGCGCTATCGTATAAGCACCCACAGCTAACGATATTTTCACGCCCGTCTAATTGCATTGCTGCGCATTACAAAATAGTTCCAATTAAAATAAATTAGCAATAAAATAATGTGATAAAAAATAGCGCGTATCAAATTTATTTTGCTCGTTGTATGAACATCATATTTAACTCGCTGCTGGTGCAGCTCGTTAAATATGATGTTCATACAACTCGCAAAATAAATTCGATACACGCTATTTTTTATCACATATTATCATTTTATTTTGTGAGTTGTCTGAACATCATTTTTAACGAGCTGCACTAGCCGCAAGTTAAATATGATGTTCATACAATGAGCAAAATAAAATTCATACACACCATTTTTATCACATATTATTTTTTTTATTGTTAATTTATGCGCAATTTTAATTGGGACTATTTTGTAATGTGCAGCAATACAATCAGACGGGTGTGAGTTGGCCTACTGGGTCATGACTCAAGCATTCTGATTGGCTGCACTTAAGAATGATGGACCAATCACAAAAAATATTACTGGGTCATGACCCAGTTACCGTCGTATTGCATGTTCGATTAGCAATAAAGCGACTTATTAGTTTATATTTGCCATGTATAGATTTTCTTTCTTACTTACCGTACTTATTTACTTACTTACGTGGAAGGCAGAAATATATCAAAATTAATGGAAAAAAGTGACAATGACTGACCGATATATGCAGGTTTCCACTGTTCTCCTTGTTCTCCTGCCTGAACCGTCCGCCAGTCATCACATTCTCTTCATCTTTCTTCCATGTGATCACTGGTTTGGGGGCACCAAATACCTGGCAGACCAAGACTGCTGTTTGACTTTCGGCAATCTTAGTCACAGACGGCAATGTGTTGATGAAGCTTGGTGGCTCCGCTGCACAACACATTAACCAATCATGATTATACAAATCTAACAACGGAAAATATGCACTGCAAAAGCTTTCGTCATTATCAGCATCTGAATTTACCACGTTTCTGTTCAATCAAAGCTTGACAGTGAGACTTTGACCTTGACCCTGACTGAGCCCACATCCATCTGAGTGAGTGATTGAGTAAGCCAATTTATACACGACGCATTATAACCAAAAAGTCGCTGGTGCGCCGCAGTCTTGCCAAACAGAAATGCCTTTAAAAGTCGTTTGAACTACATAGATTCAATGTTCAGTTTTTGCAGTGTGGCGGGAAGACTGTTCCATACTTTCAGTCCCGCCATCAAAAAACTCCTGTCTCCAAGCCGAATGTAAGTTCGTGGAACAGTGAGAGCGTTGGCGTCGGCCGAGTGCAGACAACGGCGTCCAGAGTCATCGATGAGCTCGCAATCATCCGCGAGGTACGAAGGGGTTTTGCCACGCAGCGACTTGAAGACCAATATAGCCAGTTTCAAGATGACCCATTGCTTCACTGGCAACCAGTGCAAACGTGACAGAACTGGTGAGATGTGGTCGCGTCGCCTGGTGCCCGCCACAAGTGACACCACTGCATTCTGGATTGACTGCAGACGCCGAAACAAGTTGTGTGTTGCAGTAATCGAGCCGACAGGATATAAATGTGGATGCACTACACCACACTCCGACGCCACTCTTGGCAGTCGAGGAAAGACTGCTGGCCCAGTCTCCTCCCAGATAAGACCCAATCTTTGCAGGTCTTCACGACTGTGCCTCTCCAGTTTGTCCTTGGCTGACCTGGTTCTCTACTGAATCGCAGAACCTCCCAGTACAGTGCTTGCTGCTCAACAGTGACTGCAGTTGACTCATGCCATTTTGCTCCCAGTGCAGCACAGGCCTCAAACCACATTTCTGTCTTTCTGCCACCTCTCATTCCCCTCCAGCTGCACCCAAAGCCAACCATCCACGTTTCTTTCTCTTCCAGGTCTCTTTGCCAGCTACTCCTCAGTCACACTCTTCCTCTGTGGCCTTGCAGTGCCCACTGTGGTACTTGTTTGACAAAGCTCTCATCAATTCTGCTCAGCGTGTATCCAAGCCAGTTCCACTGTCTTCTTCTTAGCGTAGTTGCTCTCACAGGTGCAGCCAGGATTTTTTTTTGCCTGAAATGCCGACGACCTGACTATGAAATATCCTCTAAACACCTAAATCCTCTACATTAAATGCTGCACCCTCCTCCGCCCAATAAAAATGTGACTACTCCCCTCCAAAGGGGTGCACTCTCGCCGTCGGGGGGTGCACTTACCACTTAACTTACACCTATAAATTCAGCCCCCCCCCCCAAAAAAAAATTATTTCTCCCCTGGGGGTGCACCTGCACCCTCTGCACCGCCTGGCTACGCCTGTGGTTGCTATAACACCAATTCTTCTCCAGTTTTCTTGCAGTTCTTCAGTGCCTTACAGTCATGAACTAGTATCATATACACGAAAACCAGAAAGTAAAAATTTAACTGCTGCCAGGTCTCAAAAGTGTAAATGTTTCAAATATGATTATGACCATTAATTAACACACCATAGAAACTGACTGGTTAACACAAACAAATTACACCAGCACATATACAGTGTGTGGCCAGAAAACAAAAAAAACTGAACACAGAAAAGATATACCGACCAACAATGTTAAGGTATGCATTAGCAAAGACGAAGCCATGCTTGTTGCTGGCATTGCACTGCAGCACCTGTGCGTCAGTCTTGGTCACGTTCTCATAACGCACGATATTGTTGGCAACAATACGCCGCCGATCAACTGGCATATCTGCCAGCACAGCAAATACGGTCATAGAGTGACGTACTATGCTATACAAATGTTGTTTAATGTTCTAAGCATTGTTGAAATTGTTTCATCTCGAAAGTTCGTTTCAAATGTCACCACAGGTTTGAGAAAAACCATTAAAAACACTTTAAACAGTTACTATGAAACCCTAACAAAAAGTTGTATGTAGTCTATCAAACATTACCATCACCAATGACGATAAGTGACCTTCAAATGGCATTTCAGCTGCTGGAAACCTCCATTAACCCAATACGTGAAAATATGGCATTTATTACCTATGATGCAGCTACTGTTGTATCAAAAAAAGATAAGAGACAGCTTGTAATTAAAGTGGTAATAACATGTTGTTACTAAACAATGACAAAAAGCCATGCATGATCTATCAAACAGCACCATTATTGATGACCCTGAGTAACTTACAAAGTCATTTTAGCTATATGGTGGTTAGTACAGCTCATGGTCTGGCAGAAAGTGAGGCCAGTATACAGCTGGGTGACTAATGTCATCTAATGTCTTATACTTCCATTTCCTTTTACCTGTTACCTTTACTTTATGTCTCTACTCCTGCCATTACAATGACCGGCTGTAACAGTAGCGTAAACATATACACAGCAAAGTAGCAAAGAAACGTCACAAACATACCCTCAATCGGGACACCATTGACTAGCCACGAGATTTCTGGTTCTGGAACACCTTCCACTTCGCAGTTGAACTGTGCAGATTCCTCCTCAGACGTGCTCACGTCTTCTGGCGGATTACCATCCTTCCAGTATGGTGGCGCTGGCAAACCCAACAATGAACATGTTTGTGCCGTAAGCTTAGTTATAAGCTTAAAGTTACCGAGACTTGAGACTGTTCTGAGACACCTGGTTAGTCAAAGTCCTTGTCCTAGTCTTGATCTCAAAAGACTAAGTCTTGACTCCATTATTCACAATATTTGCTTTTCCTCAACTAACAAAAAACAACAAAAAGTCATAAAAAATAAACCCAGCATCGGCATGTATGTTGCATACACAACACATATACACACTAGAACATTTTGCACTCTGTAGCATGTACTAATAACTCTACCAAGACATGCAGACTCACTCTTTTGATGCAGTGTTTTTCTTTACTGTCAATTAAAACCAAAAGCTCAAACAAAAAAGCTTCCTTTTTCTCAAGCAACCGTTTGTTTAAAGCAGTGGTTCCCAACACTCTTGATTCCATTTAACTGATCCATGGATTCTGGTCCACTATTCCGAACATATGCTATCCTAAACCTAACCCATAACCCTAACCCTAACCTAAACCCTAAACCCTAATCCTAATCCTAAACCCTAACCTTAACCCTAAATCCTAACCTTAACACTAACCGGAATAGCAGATCTTCGGAATAGTGGACCTTCGGAATAGTGGGTCGGTACCGATAAATGAGACCACTGTACCCCACTAGTGACTAATGACAGCTGCATATGTACTTGCAACTAACAGTGCTACTACTATTAAAATTAAAATTTAAAAAACTCAAACTGTCGTATACTGCTGAACAATTTAATACCGTAAGAAGAAGTTATCCCCCTCATTCACTGTGACATGTTATGACGACACCCTTTTCACATGCTCTTTAAAAACCTCTGTGTTAAAAGAATGAAACTCAAGCTAAATGGACAGTGAGAAAAATTATGTTCTAGCAGACTATAAATTGATCAAATATAAATTGATCAAATTTGTTTATAAACATGTTACAGAGATTGTTATCTGGATGAAAACTGGAGTGTATTTGGAGAGACGAGCCTGGCTTACATTCGACAACAAGCTGTGTCTTGTGAGTTGCCCTTGGCTGTCCGCTTTCTGTGTTGACGGCTACACACTCGTATGTGCCCTGGTCCGAGAATTCCACGTTAGTGAAAATTAACTCTTGTCCGAAGCTGTCGCTGTGCACGCGGCCAGCACTTTCTGCCAGCTGCTCATCCTCCCTCCTCCACGTCACTCGAGGCGTCGGGCTGACAGTCAACAGTGCTACTGTTATTAAGTCATTACATACAGCTGACAACCTCTCAGTTATAGCTGGTTTTCTGTATGCGTATAATATTGTATGTTGTTTTTACTGTGTATGTTTTAAGGTGATGGACTGATCAAAGTCCGTCGCCGTAGAATGGTAAACTCCCAGTTAGCCTCAAGATCTCGTCCTGCAACTGCTGTTTGTACCATCACTACACTACCTTTCAACAGTCCCTAGCTTGTATGCAAATATTACATGCTAATTAGTAACTTCAAGCACTGTGAATGCCAGGAAATGTGCAATGCCAAGTTGATAACAAAATACTACACCAGTGGTCTTCTAGAATATACAGTAGCCTGCAGCAAAAGTGTTGAGTATCACAAAATAGCAGATGTTGTTCAACTCACTAGCCGGAAAATATGCATTTCAGTTTCTTTGACTGGCCTCTGATTGCAATTTCCTTGTGAGATGATGTCCACATGATCCTGGGCGCCTTATATTGCGGGGGACCTAAGCACAGTTTGCAGCACTAGCAGTATAACAACTAAAGAACACTTTGTTATACATAAATATGAGCAAAAGCATGACAATACGATGTCAGACCTCAAAATATGGGAAGACCTTTACACAACTAAAATATCACCTAGCTAGTAAATTCTTCTGCTATTGTTTGCAACAGCAATATTACAGCCGACAATTCACCTACAAAATCTTTCATTTTTAATTTTCTCAGTAAACTTGAGGAAGGGTGAGAAATTTAAAAAGATATTTTCTGCATCTTCCCCAACCTTTTCACTACTTCACATGTACGTGCAGTTCAGCACAAGAGCTACATCTTCTGAATGTTATGACAGTAACTAAATATTAAGACTATCATTAACTAAATATTCCGTTATTACTAAATGTGTTTATTTATTCCTTTAGTATCACGGCATACACACAGTACAAACACAAAACACAAAATACAAAAATTAAGCAAAGTTATGCACACATTTACCCAATAGACACTGTACTAAAGTTAGAACAGCAAAATAGTGCAGACAATTTACCCATATTAGTGTAATCAGAACTCTAAGCAAATGCAAAAGGTGAGAAATTTTAGATCTCAGCTATTGTTAACAGAATGAAAATTTAACATGCAACATAAGCCAATAATTATGTCTGAGTGACAATCACAATGGCAAAACTTTTCCCTATACTGGCAAAACTTTTTACTACATGACAGTGTTCATCTTTGTCACTGTTACAAGCAACTACTCTGAAGCTGCTTTGCACACATCAAAACTGTTAACGTGTTTCATTTCTCACTTGAAACAAAATTCCCAGAAAGCATCAGTGATAACTTTTAGTATTCATGTCACAGCTACTAAAGGTTAGTTGACTAATATCATACCATCAATACTGTTAACTGGTTAGAAATAAGCAAGGACATTTATGTGATAATATCATGCAGTGAAAACAGAAGTGAAATTACACTATTAATTGAATTATGTCCGAGGTCAGCACAGACCTGTCCACTGCCATCAATCTTAACTGTCAAGGTCAAAGGTCAAGGTCAAATATACTAACTTTTATTCGACTTATAGAACCCATAACACATAAAACAGCATAAAAACCTGGTGCACAGGTTACGTATATGGTTTAACATGACGTAATACGTGTTTCGATTTCGGTTTAAGGGGTTCACGATAACTACTATAATGATGATGTGCAATGATTTAATGTGCACTTAAAAGCCGACTAGAAGCCAGCTTAGCCTAGCACACAGCACCAAAGTTAAAGTTAAACAACAACTATGTTATGATGGACATAATCAAGACTGAGTTTTGCAATCAAATTGCTTCGTATTGCAACGTTATACAACATTTTTTTACCAACGGGCACGTCATGACCACAGTTCAAGTGTTATTTAAAAATCAAGATATTGATTAGCTATGGGTGTAGCCAGGGGAATAGGTCTCCAATACTCAGAATTTACTTACTTCTTTTAAGGTGTTTATTCACCTGGTGCAGATTTATCACTTCAAATGTCAGCTGTGACATACAACTTGACTAGGTCCTCTGATAATGCCTCCATATTTGATTTACTTGATTAGGCCTACATTCGGGCCCGATTAGAATGAGAAATTCTGGCAATGCACACGTTACTTGCTGTTCACTGTTAGAATTAGAATTAGAGAGTACATTTGTATAACCCATTAAACGAAATATGACTCGTCTCTAATGCGCTAAATGCGCAATCTGCTGGAATAAAAATGTCTTTACATATTTACGTTTATATATGTCTGCTATTGCACTGTGTGTGATGTCTGTCATACAAAAGACCAACAAACTTACTAAAACTTACTCAACGTTCTTATTTCTGGTCGTATGAAACAACAGCCTCGCTTCAGTGCCTCACTGAAATTTATCTGTATTTACTGAGAAACGATGACCTACAGTAAGCTGTGTGGCTGGCGAGGTAATATCGAGCCCGAAAAAAACTAAAACCGAGATTATGACTCGAGGCTAATCGCATGAACAGTACTCTGAAGTTAAGTAACAAATGAATTCAAATTGTTCATCTACATGCAAAATAGTTCCACAGATATTCGACCATATTCATCAAAGTAAATGTGTGGGCGATCAAAATGCACAAAGCACTTGTATCTACACGTGCATTTTGGTTTTCTTGTTTCACATAATGTGTTAAGTAGGCTTCAGCAGAATAAACTGACGTGAGTATTAAAAGTTAAGTGTTACCGAATTTTTAAGTGGACTGACTGCCGAGAAACCATGATCTTCAGCCTCACAGTTCATATGATAAGAGTTAACTTTCATGCTGAGACAAATGAAAACGTACAGAAATGGTTGTTAGTCACTTGAAAGTCATGTGAATTAACCTAATAACTGCCAGTGCCAAAACAAAATTGGTCGAGAGTACTTGCAGTACTAGTGTCTGCTTACTGGCAGTCTTCATTGGCTGTACATGTTATGACATGTGAGACGGCAATACCTGGCAGTGGAATCGGTTCAATTTTCTGGTCGTCGCCCTGCATTAAACTGCGCAGTTTGGCATTCTGCACAATGCAGACGTAGTGCAGGCCGTTGCGGTCGTCCGACATCTCGATGTTCGAGAAGTGTAAGTTACCTGCATTTGCAAGCAACGTGAGTACCAGTCCCAGTGTTCACAGACGGGACTTGCCAAGTGATGCAGAACCACCGCCGACAAGTATGGTATACCGTTGCAGATCATCATGGTAAATGCATAGAAAATTTGGCCCATTAAAAACCAATCACCTTCTCAAAGTGGCTTTTAGGTGATATATGCTGTGTTTTGAGCTATTTTGAGCATATATCTACATGCATAAATGCTAATATAATGTTCACACACAAAGATGTGCACTAAATTTGCATGACGACTTATTTTATGACTGCAACGGATGCCAGTACTTGAGAAGTGTTAGTTGAACTACTTTGCAATATACCACACTCAATCGACCGCTCAGTCTACACATCACACATGCTCTGCAAGAATGTTGGCAATTTGTCAGTAGGATAAAGCTGGTCATTGATCCATGCATGGTCCCAGCAGTATCAGCAGCAGCAGCAGGCAATGTGTTAGAGTGAACTGTTAGTGATGTCGGCAGGAGTTCCGCGCATCACTCCTCTAAGCCGCAAAGCTACTGACTTGTGGATTGAGGATGCAAGACAATTCGCTGGTCGTTGCCTTGTACTAGACTCCGAAGGACTGGATTGACCACGGCGCACACATAGTTAGTGGCGTTGTTTGCATCCCACGGCTCAATGTTGGCGAAGTAAACGTTCCCTATATAACGTAAGTCAGTTAATACAATACAGCATAGTATGGCATGCCTTGAGCCACGTCAGCTCCTCCAGAACTACATTACTGACGGTGCCTGGCAATGAGAATTGGAATCGCAGGCACTGTGACCTCTGTCGTACATCCACGCCGAGAGAACATATGATGGAAGTTAATTAGCTACAGTGCATGCAGTAAGTTTAAATACTGAAGTAATATAAAGTGTTCTTAAAGTAACATACAAAACCACAGATACTAAATATATCCACTTGCCATAGGCGATATGTCAAAACAACACATAAGCAATAAAAAAATATGATGATTATTATTATTTTAAAAAGTGTACAAATCTGAGTGATGCCACTGTGACGACCCAGGGGCACTGTATTACACAGTCAGATTGATAAACGTGTCAAGGAACAGTATGCTGGAGAATTAGGCAAGAAGAGAATCCAGTTATGGGGACCCTTGCAGGCTTCTTATGTTAGAGGAAAGACATGAAATTGCACAAAATCAGCAGAGCTGGCACAGACCACCCCAAACCCCGCAATCGGTGGGGCCGACGGCAGTGATGGGCAGTAATTAACTACTTTTAGTTAATTACGTAATTTAACTACTCTGAAGTAGTTGATTGCAA